>OBAM01000146.1_pt1 | contig 86713 bp, 96 predicted proteins | sample 1517751 | NCBI WGS metagenome assembly OBAM01 (sample SAMN04571703, study PRJEB22368) | human gut metagenome | biome: human gut; material: stool | host: Homo sapiens | place: Luxembourg | collected 2012-10-18
ATATAATACGTTATACATGCTAAGTTTATAGCACATGTTTTGACCCCAACATCATAAAAAGTGAAAAATAATGTTTTTATTGATAAAATAGCATGATTTGGGGAGAAAGCGGCTAAAGAAAGGTTGCTTTTTATTTTTGAATAGATTAAGATAGAAGAAGTGCTGTAAGCGGAAATAATTTATTGGAGGAATATTATTTATGAATACTAATACCACATTGGTCATTATGGCTGCTGGTATGGGAAGCAGATACGGCGGAATAAAGCAGATTGAGCCGGTTGGTCCTAGCGGTGAGATTATTCTTGATTATTCTATCTACGATGCGGTTGAGGCAGGATTTGATAAGGTTGTATTTATCATAAGAAGGGATATCGAGGAGGCATTCCGCGAGGCTATAGGAGACAGAATAGAGAAGCGTGTGAAGGTTGAGTATGTGTTCCAGAATATGGAGGATTTACCGGGAGGCTACAGTGTTCCGGCGGGAAGAACGAAGCCGTGGGGAACAGGACAGGCTATTCTTGCCTGCAAGGATGTTGTAAATGAGCCTTTCGCCGTCATCAATGCAGACGACTATTACGGCAAGGAGGGACTTAAGAAGGTACATGAGTACCTCTGCAACCCTGCTAAGTCGGACAAGAAGTTCAACTTCTGTATGGCCGGCTTCGAGGTGGGAAATACACTCAGCGATAACGGAACAGTTACGAGGGGAATCTGTCAGGTCAAGGACGGAATACTCACTAAGATAGTTGAGACAAAGGAGATTGGCAGGGGAGATAACTGTGCGACAACTCCGGACGGAAATGTGCCGCTTAACCAGCCTGTTTCCATGAATATGTGGGGACTGACACCTGATATATTCCCTGAGCTTGAGAAGAGATTTGTCACATTCCTCGGTTCAATTGAGGGCAATGAGATGAAGGCTGAGTATCTTATACCGACAATCATCGGAGATATGGTTGAGGAGGGCCTTGCGGATGTCCATGTGCTTCCTACAAGTGACAAGTGGTTTGGTGTTACTTATAAGGAGGATAAGGCTCTTGTTGTAAGCTCTTTTGGGGAGCTCGTTGAGCAGGGGGTATACAAAAAGAAGCTCTGGGAGTAATATGTGAGGCGGATTTTTGTATAATATGTTAAGGGTTCTTTAGGAGGAACGGATAAGAATGATCAGACCGGGACGAAATGATTTGTGCTGGTGTGGCAGCGGTCTTAAATATAAGAGATGCCACAGTAATTTTGACGATAAGCTTGAGAGCATGAGACTTATGCATGCCGTTGTGCCGTCACATAAGCTTATAAAGACACCGGAACAGGTGGCTAAGATAAAGGAAAGTGCTAAGATAAATATAGCTGTTCTTGACTATGTGGCAGAGCATATCAAGGCCGGAATTACTACAGAGGAGATTGACAGGTGGGTGTACGATGTCACAACGAAGATGGGTGGAATACCTGCACCTCTTAACTATGAAGGCTTTCCTAAGAGCGTATGTACTTCGATAAATAATCAGGTATGCCATGGAATACCGTCCGATGATGTCATGCTCAGGGAGGGTGATATCATCAATGTGGACTGTTCCACAATACTTGACGGATATTTTTCAGACTCCTCAAGAATGTTCTGCATAGGTGAGGTGTCACCTGAGAAGAAGCGTCTTGTAGATGTGGCAAAGGAGAGCCTCAATGTAGGTCTTTCTAAGGTTAAGCCATGGGGATTCTTAGGTGATGTCGGTCAGGCAATCAATGATTTTGCCAAGGAGAACGGATATTCCGTTGTCCGTGAGATAGGCGGCCATGGTGTCGGGCTTGAGTTCCATGAGGATCCATTCGTAAGCTATGTTTCCAAGGCGGGAACGGAGATGGTCATGGCTCCGGGACTTATGTTTACCATTGAACCTATGATTAATATGGGTAAGCAGGAAATATATATTGATGAGGATAATGACTGGACTGCATATACTCAGGACAGACTACCTTCGGCACAGTGGGAGATTCAGGTGCTTGTGACAGATGATGGGTATGAGATAATATCATACTAGACCGGAAAAGAGGATTATGTTAGAAAAGGCAGCAGATTATGTCGCATTGGATTTGGAGACTACAGGTCTTAATCCGAGGGAGGACATGATTATTGAAATCGGGGCGGTAAAGTTCATTGGGGGCAGCAGGATGGAAAATTTTTCCTCCTTTGTTAATCCGGGGATACATATTCCGCCAAGAATTACGGAAATTACGGGGATAGATGACAATATGGTGTCATCTGCCCCGGTAATAGATAAGGTATTGAAGGAACTATTGGATTTTATAGGAGAGCTGCCTGTATTAGGTCATAATGTGGCATTTGATTACGGCTTTGTCTGCCAGAAGGCTCTCAATTTGAAGATGAAATATCAGGCAATGTGTATTGACACTCACAAGATATCCAGAAAATTACTTTCAGGTCTGGAAAGCAGAAGCCTTGAGAATCTGTGTAATTTTTATGGGATTGTGGAGGAGCCAAGACATAGGGCGTCTTCCGATGCGGCGGCAGCGGCAAGATTGTATGACTGCATGTATGAAGAAGCGCTGAGCAGGGATAACGAAGACTATGGGGCACTTTTCCTTCCGGAAAATATAGCGTACACGGCAAAAAAGGATTCGCCCGCTACTTCAAGGCAGATTAGTTTTTTAAAAAGCCTTATAAGACAGCATGGAGTGGTGCTCGATAAAGAGCTTGAAAGCCTGACAAAGAGTCAGGCTTCAAGAGAAATTGATAAGATACTTTCAACCTATGGAAGAGACTTCTGATATTTATTCTGCAGATTATTCAGGATAGAAGCTTTCATAGGGGATGTGAGCGTCCGGGCATGTTCTATAAGTCCTGCAATATCATCATATCTTCCGGCATTGGCATATTCGTCGGCAAGAATATAAAAATTGCGGCTTATATCGGAGCCTGCTTCCAAGCCGAATTCCAAAAAAGCGATGGCTTCACTGTGGTAGCCCTCCTTGGCAAGGTTAGAGCCAAGATTGGCAATCGTGCGGTACATAGCGGTACATGCCTCATCGTATTGTGACAGTTCAGGAAGGTTGGCTACGCCATACATAAGCTTAAGATCTGTGTTTGACATGCCGGATAGATTAAGAAGCTTGGAATCCTTGAAGGATAAGAGCTCTTTCTGGTATTCGGCGATTTCACCATGCGCATTCTGGATAAATGGCAGGGAGTCATAAGGAATCTTTATATACGGCAGCTGAGAAATATCTTTGCGGCGGGTAAAGTTAGCTTCGTTTTCGCGCTGCCAGAAGTTATTTTCACGCCGTTTGGCTTCACGCGCATGTTTTTTGCGTTCGTACATAAGTAAAAAGCCCATAACAATGGTGCAGAATATCAGCGAAACCGGCAGTGTATGTAAAAGGTTGTGTATCATGAGTATATGCCTCCGGTGATTATATTTTAGAGAGGTAAAAAAATGTTTAATTTTTACAGCAAAAAAAATAGAAGAATTATAACAATTGTTATAGTGGTTATATTGGTTCTTGCCATGCTGCTTCCGATGATAGCGGCATATCTGTAACAGTTATCCGCTTCTTGCGGGAAGTAGTATTCTTAGAGTAGAATACCAGTATTTACGTTGTATGTAAAGGTCAAAGTATGAAGAATAAAAAAATATCGGAGTCGGTACTTAACCGCTCTGTGTTTAAGCTGATAACCCAGAAAAACAGACAGGTTGTCATTGGCGGTGCGGTTGGGCATGACTGCAGTGTTATAGATGCTGGTGATAAGTATATACTTACGTCAACAGAGTGTGCACTCACAGGAGAACGGCTTGCACCATATTTTGCAGTGATAAGGGCAGTTAACAATATTGCAGCGTGTGGCGGAACACCGGTAGCGGCTTCGGCGGCATTCATTTTGCCGGAGGAGTATGATGAGAAGGCACTTAAGGAGCTTACACGCATAGTAGACAAGGCATGTGGTGAATGCGGCATACAGTTAGCGGGTGGACATACGGAAGCTGGTGAGAATGCTTTATCTGATATGGTGACAATCACGGTGACGGGTATGTGCATGAAAAATGAGCTTATGAGCCTTAGAAATGCATCATCAGGAATGGCTGTCATAGCTGCCGGCTGGATAGCCATAGAGGAGAGCGCATATCTTGTCGATGAACATAGGGATGAGCTGTTAAAAAGGCTTCCGCTGCCGTATGTATCTAAGATGGATAATATTGCCGGACATGCATGCACCATACCGGCTTCAAGAATTGCGATAGAGAATGGAGCAGCAGCAATGCATGATGTGGCACAGAAGGGCATATTTGCGGCGCTGTGGGAGCTTTCTGTGGGAAGCAGGTGCGGGCTTAATATTGACCTTAGAGCGATACCTGTGAGGCAGGAGACTATTGAATTCTGTGAGATAATGGGAATCAATCCGTACGAGGCAGCGTCGGCAGGATGTATGCTTGTGATTACACCACAATCTGAAAAAATACTTGAGGCATTCAGTGCGGCAGATATTCCTGCTGCTGTAATAGGCAGTCTTACAGCGGATAATGATAAGAAAATCATAAACGGGGATGAAGTGCGTTATCTGGATAAACCTTAAAGGAGGATGGATATGGCAGATATAAATGTTGAATATATAAATGTATTCCTTAAGGCGGCAGCTCAGGTCATGAAGGATGTGTGCCAGATGAATCTAAGCATAGGACGACCTTATGTAAAACAGACAGAGTTTGAAAATGAGACGGTAGTGGTTAATATAGGAATAACAGGTCAGCTGCGTGGACTTGTACTGCTTGCAATGCCTAAGGAGGTTGCATGTGATATTGCCTCCAGAATGTGTTTTATAACGATAGAAAAGCTTGATGAAATATCACTCAGTGCCTTAAGCGAGCTGGGAAATATGATATTCGGAAATGCGGCAACCGTTTTGTCGACCAAGGGCATTATCGTCGATATAACACCGCCAAGCATCATACAGGGAAGCTTCAAGCTCTCAAGCGCCCATGCCAAAAATATATGCGTTCCGTTGAGCTATGACTCTGACAGGACGATAGAGCTTGATATTTCAATTAAGAAAGAGGATTAGTAATATGATGAATATTGTTCTTCATGAGCCGGAAATGCCCGCGAATACAGGAAATATCGGAAGAACCTGTGTCGCCACGGGAAGCAGGCTGCACCTTATCGGACCATTGGGATTTCAGATAAATGATAAAATGTTAAAGAGGGCAGGGCTTGATTATTGGCCTGACCTTGATGTGACAGTGTATGATGACTTTGACGATTTTATGGAGAAGAATCCCGGTGCGAGACTGTACATGGCGACAACCAAGGCGAAGAATGTATATACGCATGTGCATTATGATGAGAATGCATATATTATGTTCGGAAAAGAGAGTGCCGGAATTCCGGAGTCAATTCTTCAGAAGTACCCTGAGACTTCAATTCGTATTCCTATGATAGGGGATACGCGCTCGCTCAATCTGTCTAATTCTGTTGCAATTGTTCTTTACGAGGCATTGAGACAGAATAATTTTGAGGGGATGAGACTTGAAGGAAAACCGAGGACATTTGACTGGAATTAGTGGTGTGCAGATAGAAATTATGATTTTTTTGGGAATTGAGTAAAATATTTAAAGCCGGGGAGTGATGAGTAATATGCACCTGTCTGTCTGACAGGCGCACCTTATCTTAATCCTCGACTTTTGTTTTTGGGAGAGAAAAGATAAATTCAGTTCCTGTTCCCTCTGTACTTATTACATCTATTGTAGTTTTATGAGCGTTAACTATTTCTTTAACTATAGATAAACCAAGCCCCGTCCCTTTTTTATCTTTGCCTCTGGACAAATCAGATTTGTAGAAGCGGTCCCAGATTTTTTCTATATTATCTTTAGGAATGCCAATACCGAAATCTTTTACGGATATAAAAATCTTCCCGCCTTTTTCGTAGGTTGAAATGTTGATAAAGGAATTATTGTTGCTGAATTTAATAGCATTGTCAATGAGGTTATATATTACCTGTTGTATTTTGCCGTAGTCGGCGTCCACATAGGTGTTCTTGTCGGAGAAGGTGAGGTTAAACTTTATTTTTTTCTGTGCACACACACCTTCAAATGTGAGAATCGTTTTGCGGATTATCTCGTTTATGTCAAAACTGCTTATATCAAGCATCATTCCCTGACTCATATTGTTCAGCGTAAGAAGACTTATGGTAAGCTTATTAAGGCGTTCTGTTTCAAAAAGCACAATGTTGAGATATTTTTCATACATCTCCGGCGAAATGGTTCCGTCCAGCATCGCCTCAAGATAGCCCTTTATCGAGGTGAGTGGGGAGCGGAAGTCATGGGAGACGTTGGCTATGAACTTATTCTGGTAGTCATTAAGCTTTTCAATTTCACCTGCCATGAAGTCAAGCGAATTGGCAAGCTGTCCAAGCTCATCCACGCGGTTAAATTCAGCGCGCTCCGACATATTGCCCTCAGCGTAGCCGTGAGTAAGCTTAGTCAGCCTCTTGATTGGAAGATATATCCTGAACAGGTACAGCAGTATAAAGACAGCCGAGTATACCAGAATTATAATCATAGTGATATAATTGTAGTTGAATATGGTGTTGCCATCGGAAGCAAGCTGCTCAATAGCCTTGTGGATAAGCACATAACCGCGAAGCGTGTACTGTGAATTGATTGGTGCTATTACTGTCAGTGTGTCATGGTCGAAGGCTCCGAAGAAATCACCTGTGAAATAATATTTATTTCCGCTTACGGAAGGGTCGAAGCCTTCTATCGTTCCTGTTCTTCCGTAGGTGTCGGCAACAATTTGCCCATTTTTTTCTACAATCATTATCTCGCATTGCAGATAGCGGTCAATACCGGAGAGCTGTGCAGTGGCAGACTGTACGGCAGAGGCATCGCCATTGATGATGCTGCTGCCGTATGAGGAGGCAATGTAGGTCGCCTGACGGTACATGGCTGCGGACTCACTTTTTACAGTGTGGTTATATACCATTTGCGGAATACATATTGATATGGTAAGAAAGCTTGCCACAGCAAAAATGAGATATTCGATTAGCAGCCTTACAAACATTTTTCTTCTCATGCCCTTTTGACCCCGAACTTGTAGCCTATGCTCCAGACCGTGCTGATACTCCAGTATTCGTTATCGTGTATTTTTTCGCGGATGCGCTTTATATGTACGTCGACCGTGCGCGTATCTCCGACATACTCATAGCCCCATATATGGTCTAAGAGCTGTTCTCTTGTGAACACCTGATTAGGCGATGAGGCGAGAAAGTATAGAAGCTCAAGCTCTTTAGGCGGCATATCCACGTTCTGCCCCTTGTATATCACTGAATAGTTTGTGAGGTTGATGAGCAGGTCAGGGTATTCGACATACTCACCGAGATTTTCGGATGGCAGTGCAGCCGCAAGTGAAGCCGCCTGAGTCTGTGTACGTCTTAGCACCGCTTTCACTCTTGCGACAAGCTCCTTTGAGTCAAATGGTTTTATAATATAATCGTCGGCACCAAGCTCGAGTCCGAGCACCTTATCAAAGACCTCACCTTTAGCGGAAAGCATGATTATAGGCACATTGGAGGTACGCCTTATCTCACGGCATACCTGATAGCCGTCTATTCCCGGAAGCATAAGGTCAAGAAGAATAAGGTTGGGCTGGAATTGTCCGAACTGTTCAAGAGCCTTCTCGCCGTCCTCAACTATCATGGTGTCGAAGCATTCCTTCATAAGGTACAGTGATATGAGCTCTGCTATATTGTTATCATCGTCAACGATAAGTATTTTTTGTTTTGCCATGGAGGCACCTCCTGTTATGAGCTGAAGAACACCTATTTGAACTCCGCTATGGTGACACCGGCATCACCCTCGCCGAAGGTTCCAAGCCGGTATGATTTTATATATTTCTGGCGTTTTAAATGGTTCTGGACAGCATTTCTGAGAGCACCTGAGCCCTTGCCGTGAACGATCCGCACAGAAGGGATATGTGACAGATATGCGTCATCCAGGTATTTATCCAGATGTGCTATCGCCTCGTCAACGGTCATTCCTATAAGGTTGATTTCGCTTGAGAGTGAGAAGGTCTTGGAGGCTTTGAGTGCTCCTGAACCGCCCATTCCCTTTTTGGCAGAAATCTTGTTATTGTCCTCAAGAATAAGAAGATCCTTTATATTGACCTGTGAGTTTAATATTCCCATTGTTACACTCAGGTTGCCCTTGGCATCAGGCAGAGTGTGGACGGTTCCCTCAAGGTTCATGCTTAAAACCTTCACACGGTCACCTATGTGGAAATCCTTGGCAGAATAATTCTTTCCCGATGGCTTTGGAGCATTTTTGAGGGCGAGCTTTCCGGACACGGAATCTAATTTTTCTCTTGCCGCCTTTCTGTCCTTCTCCATCTCTGCCGCGGATACTCCCTGTCGCTCATACTTGTTGAACTTGCGGATAACCTCATCGGCGTATTCCTTGGCGTCGCGCAGGATGTCGGCGGCTTCCTCGTTGGCGTGGCGTATTATCTTATCGGAGCGCTCATCAAGACGCTCCTGCTTAGCCTCAAGAGCCTGCTTAAGGCTGGCAACCTCAGCTTTGTAGGAGGATATTTCCTCTCGTTCACGTTCGATAGTGACACGGCTCTCCTCAAGATTTGCTAAAAGGTCTTCAAATGCCTTGTCGTTGGCTCCAATCTGCGATTTCGCATTTTCGATGATATAGGAAGGGAGTCCAAGCTTACCTGAAATGGCGAATGCATTACTCTTTCCCGGGATACCGACTAATAATCTGTAGGTAGGGGAGAGCGTGTTGACGTCAAATTCACAGCAGGCATTTACCACACCGGGAGTAGAGAGTGCATACACCTTAATCTCACTGTAGTGGGTTGTGGCGGCACATGTGACTCTGCGCTTGTGCAAGTCCTGTAAAATTGATATGGCAAGTGCTGCACCCTCTGTCGGGTCTGTTCCGGCGCATAGCTCATCAAAAAGGACAAGACTTCTGTAGTCTGCCCTGCCTAAAATGTCAACGATATGTGTCATGTGTGATGAGAAGGTGGAGAGGCTCTGCTCAATGCTCTGCTCATCACCTATGTCGGCAAATACTTCATTAAATACGGATAACTCCGAACCGTCGAATGCCGGAATGTGAAGCCCCGCCTGCCCCATGAGTGTAAAAAGTCCGATGGTTTTCAGTGTGACGGTCTTACCACCGGTATTAGGACCGGTGATGACAAGAAGGTTGAAATCCTTTCCAAGATATACGTCTATGGGAACAACCTTTTTTGCATCAATAAGAGGATGACGTCCCTTTTTTATGTTGATGTAGCCGTTCTCATTCATAATAGGCTCGCTGCCGTTGTAGCGCTTTGAGAGATTGGCACGCGCAAAAATAAAATCAAGCTGGGTTAAGACCTTAAGATCTGCATGCAGACTGTCGATATACTGGGCTGCCTGTTCGCTTAAGCTGGCAAGTATAACATTGATTTCCTCTATCTCCTTAAGCTCAAGCTCACGAAGCTCATTGTTGAGCTTTACAACCGCCATAGGCTCTATAAAGAGCGTTGAGCCTGAGGAGGACTGGTCATGGATCATGCCCGGAACCTGGGAGCGGTATTCTGCCTTCACAGGGATACAGTAGCGTCCGGCTCTTGTTGTTACAACAGCGTCCTGTAAGTAGGTGCGCTGACCACCTACCATGGAGTTAAGCTCTGAGTGGATCTTGTCATTGGCAATGCGGATATGCCTTCTGATATCCTTAAGCTTTGCACTGGCATCGTCCGCCATCTCTTCGTCTGAAATTATACAGCGGTTAATTTCGCGGTTGAGTGATGTGAGCGGTTCGATTGCCTCGAACATTGTATCAAGGCAGTCACGGGAGTCATCATCAGTCTCGCGTCTGCCGTATGTTTTTACACGATTGGCTGTACTTAGCATCGATGAGAGCGCAAGCAGCTCACTCATGCCGAGGCTTGCACCTATTTCAAGCCGCTTAAGGGACATGCCGACATCCTTAAGACCCGAAAAGGACACACCGCCTTTTTTAACTATTCTGAAAAGTGCATCAGAGGTTTCCCTCTGTGCTTTTCGTATCGCTTCTATATCCGTCATAGGTGTGAGCTTACGGCACAGCTCTTTTCCCATATCGGAGGCTGCCTGTTCCGACAGCATATCTATAATCTTGGTATATTCAAGAATCCTTAATGCTTTTTCATTCATAACTAATATTAACTCCCTCAATGTATGTATTACTTACATTCTAGCTTAAAATATGTAAAACTGCAAACTATTTTCGCAAAAGATACTTGACTTTGCGTTTCGCTATAAATATAATGAGTATCGAAGCTGATATCAAGCTTTTCTTAAATACATTTCATGAAATTTTTCTTTTTACCGGTAATCAGGTAGTTACCCATTTGTATGATTGTGAGAGGAGGTATACATGATTTTTTCGGCACCTGAAGGTGTGCTGTCAGGTAACAGAGTTGGAGATTCCACGGCGGGTCTTACGGAGAGTGAGATTGTGAAGATGGTTGTGGATCACGTTACCTCAGGTTTTAATGTTGCAAGATTTAATATGTGTGAAAGGGGTGAGATAAGCAGGGAGACCTTTGCGGAGGAGGTTAAGCAGTATATAAAGAATACCTATAAGGTCACACCGATGCAGCTTGAACATATATATGAGCAGTTTTCAAGGTTTGTGTGGAGCTACTATATCATAGACGGACTTATCGCAGATCCGGACATATCGGACATAAGGATAATCGATGCAGGGCATGTATATGTGAAGCGGCGCGGGGTGAGGGTGCTTTCGGGAGTGAAGTTCGACAGCAGTGAGGATTATGAGCGCTTCATAGAGAGAGTTGCCCTGAAAAATAAGGTGAACATGGGAAATAATAATGCGATAAGCATATTTACCGACAAGAGCCAGAAGGACTGGATACTGAGGTTCAATCTTTCAACAAGGTTCGTGCTGTCGGGGGCGGCTCCCATGCTTCATATAAGAAAGCATGCCAGGAGAAAGAAGCTTTTCCCACGGCTGGTTGAGGAGGGAATGCTGCCGGCAGAGCTTGCCGTAATGCTCACCGAAAAGATTGCGGCAGGGGAATCATTCCTGCTGTGCGGTGCAGGTTCGGCGGGCAAGACAACACTAATGAATGCGATGCTTGAGGCTATACCGGAGCGGTATTCGATCTTCTGTGTGCAGGAGGCTGAGGAGCTGTTTTCGATGAGGCCGCGTGAGTTCTTTTCTTATCATATCGTAGAGAACAGAGGAGAGGGAAAGATTAATTACTCACTTGAGGATATTGCAAGAAACGGTCTTCTTGTAGATTCTGATGTCTATATGATAGGCGAGATAAAGGGCGGGGAGGCGAAGGACTTTCTCTATGCAGTCCATACGGGCGCAATATGCTATGCCTCCATCCACGCCAATTCACCAAAGGATGCTTATTTCAGACTTGTGGACTATGTCAAACGAAGCAGCTCCCACTCATCGGAGGAGATTCTGTTCATGCTGCGTTCCCTCAAAAACTGTATTTTTCTGAAAAAATATAAAATTGATACAATTACGGGGATGGAGTGGTCTGATGAGAAAAAGGAGATGGAATTTACTACAATATATGCGAGGGAGGGATAGTCTACGGATGCTTCAAAGGTGATTTGGTATTGCTTTTCGGGCGCTCATATTCTGCTTTTTGCAGTGCTTTTGCTGTTATCGTACCGGGCTATGCTGTATGTGCAAAAAACTAATTCCCTGAAGCTTACGGTAAACGAGCTGTATGACAGGGTAAACAGCCTGTCCGGGTGCCGCGAGGAGGTTGGAAGGAAGCTTGCGGCACTATATGGGAATATGGGCAGGAGAGGACTGATTGCCCATATTTCGGATAATATCGAGTACAGTGGTGTGGGCAGTATTCTGCCCGGGCTTACACCTGAGCTGTATATGCTTATTGTGCTGATGCTATCCGCAGCTGCATACGTGCTGACAGGTTTTATATCAGGAAATATATATTACGGCATTCCGGCAGCGGTAGTTCCATGGGTTGTTGGTGAGATATTCTTCTCACTGCTCCGCAATTACCGCTATCGCAGGGAGGAAGAGCAGCTTTTGACTCTGGTAAATTCTATTGAGAGCTGTGCGGCGGAGTCGGATGATATCATATACATACTTGAAAAGGCTGCAGCAATGACAGCAGGACCAATTCACGATGAGCTGTGGCATACCGTTACAATGGTAAAGAGCGGGCTGCAGGGAACAGTGGCACTTGGACAGCTTGAAAGCAGGATTGAGCATGCATTTTTTAAGACACTGATACGCAATCTGGAAATTTCATCGAGAAATAATGCAAATTATCGCGAAATAACCATGCAGTGCAGAAGTCTTTTAACAGAGCAGCTGGATAATACAAAAAAATTGGAGGAAATATACCGTGAGGCGCGGATAAGGCTTATCGTGATTTTCCTATGTGCCATAGTGTGTCTTGAGATAATGGTGCGGACTATGTCAGGGATGAGCCTTAAAGGTATGCTGCTTATGTTTTCAAGAAGTGCAATCGGGTGCTGCCTCATAGCCATGATGCTGGGAACACTGTTTATGACAGCATATTTTATACTGGCAAAAGGGGGAGGCAGAAGGAGCAGATGACTTTTTTGATTGGGAATACAGCATATATCCGGACTGTACTCATGGCAGTGGCGCTGGGGTTATTTTTTCTATTGATGTACAGGTTCGCGGCGCATGCGATTGTAGATAGGTATGTCATGGCAGGGCGCAGACTGTATGACAGGCTGTCATCGGCGATGATAAATGCAGATAAAGACAGCCCTTTTTCATACGAATATATACAGCGGCGGCTTGACGCATGGGGAGTTACATATTATTCGCGAGGGAAAATCACTCCGCTTGTATACCTTGGCGGGAAGATGTTCTGTGTGATTGCGGGGTTCGCCGCAGGTGTGATGTTCGGTATTGTAGTTGCATTTGTTTTTGCTGTGCCGGCATTTTTCTATCCGGATATACATGCGCGGATAAGAAATCACAGGGACAATGAGAAAATGCTGCCGAGCATAATGGATGTATATGATGTCGTTTATTTACAGACGGACGCCGGGGAATACATAACAAGAACCCTGATTGACGCCTATAGGGTGGCGGCTCATCCAAGGCTCAAGGCAGCGCTCATAACGCTCACAGGGGATATCATGTCATCTAATGACCTGCTTGTTTCCATAGAGGTGTTTGGCGGAAAATTTGATAACGAAAATATAGATAATCTGGTTGCAACGATAAAACAGCTTATCAAAAATGATGCCTCAACGGCAATGCTAGATGATATAAGAAGGTATCTGCAGACACTGATGGAGAGCAGCAACAGATATGAGCAGGAGAGAACGAGGAGAATGGGCGATGTATGTCTGTTTGCAATATTTATATGTATGATGGGAGTGCTTGTATACGCGAGTGCGAAGGGGTTATTAGAGTCGGTAAGAATGTTTAAAATATGAATATTTATAAATGGAGGAGAATGAAAATATGAATAATTATTTTGCAGGAAATGCTGTATGTGTAAAGCTTATGGATAAGCTGGGGTGCTGTGTGCAAAAGGTGAAGAAGGCATGCCACATGAAAAAAGAGGGAAGCGCCGTTATCGGAGAGGTGCTTGTCATGATTGTTGTGGTTGCTATGGCTGCTTTGTTCAAGTCGGGAGGACTTAAGTTTATTCAGGAGATATGGACAACCATGACAACCACGGCATCTACGATGTTTTCATAAAATTTATGAAAAGTGCATGGAAAAAAAAGAAAAGTGGCGTAGGGAATATGCTCTCATGCATGTTGGGAATGTTGTTTCTGGTTATGGTGATGTATTTAGGGCTTGATATGTATGCGAGAGTGAATATGGCAATCAATAAATCGAGAATTGAGAGAAAATACATTCTATATATGGAGACATACGGGTACTTGACACCTGAAAAATGTGACAGGCTTACAAAGGAGCTTTCCGACATGGGTGTTTCAAATATTTCCTATGCGGGTACAACTATGAGTATGGCCGGCTACGGGCAGGAGATTGTCCTGTCCGTGACAGGCATATTGAGGATGAATTCGATTGCAGAGGTAGGACGGAATTTTGTATTTGTAAGAGGAGGAGAAGAGAATTTTAGAATATATCAGAAGTCCACGGCAAAAAATATACAGGACTGAGGAAGCTTCGGCAGCACTTATGCCTTTAGCAATGGTGATTGTTGTGTTCATGTGCTGGTTTCTAAGCTATTCATTCAGAAGGGAAAGTCTGGAGTACAATTACGAACAGATTGACAGCAATCTTACGTACTCTTTGCTGGCAGCAGCGATAATAAACCTCAATGAGTATGCAGTATCAGGAAATCTTGTCATTTCGGATGGAGCGGAGCCGGAGGTATGGGACAGTGCATTTATAAATTCTTATATTCGTTTTATGGACTGCCTGAGATGCAACCTCGGGCTTGATGAAAATATGTGCATAACCAAGGGGCAGGGGATGGAAAACAAGGTAGATATAATTTCTTACAGGGTATATAACTATCTGTCCGGTGAAGGCGGGTGGCATGTGACCGAATGCGGGATAAAAAACGGACAGCCATATACACTTAGATATCCGGATAATGTCGCTGTGTATGTGGCAGCTAACGATGGAATGATAAAGATTGAGCAGACATCGATATATGCACAGATTTCGTTCGGGCTTGATAAGCTGGGGGAATACTGCATGACGCGGCTGGTGGCGGTGACGGATTGAATATCAAAAAAGATAAGGAGATAAATCGGCATAAATGATGGGTAAAAGGGTGAAAAATGTGAGAATACCGCGGGAACAGCGGATAAAGGAAAGCAGGATGAGAACGCCGGATGTTAAGGTTCTGGTCTACAGTTTCGTTGTGACGCTCACATTGTATGCACTGCTGTTGTTTATTGAGAGGACGGTTCTTAGTTCCGATGATTATACAACAGTCTATGTGGCACAGACTGATATTGGCAGGAATACAGTGATTACGGCTGATAACTCAGGTATTTTGTTTGCGGCTAAGGAGAGAAAAAGTGACTGGCTTCCGGATAACTGTATAACTGATATTTCTCAGCTTGTCGGAATGATGACGGTACAGGATATTGTAAAGAACGAGGTGATGACAGACAGGGCGGTTTCCGCACAGGACAGGAGAGCGGCCGGCATTGAGTCACCGATAGAGGTTGCCATGAATGCCAATAATCTTTCACAGGTTGTCGGAGGCATACTCAGGGAAGGCGACAGGATAAATATATGGTCGGTTACCGAGATAAATAATAATGGTGTCGGCAAGGTGACGGCAGAGAAAATCTGTGACTATGCATATGTGACAAGAGTGTTTACGGCTGCAGGAGTGCAGGTAAACGCAGCTTCCGGGAATGACAGCGCCGCGATGGTGATTAATATTATTATTCCGGAGGAAAAAGAGCAGGAATTTAATATTGCACTGGAGAAGGGGACACTCAGGGTAGGAAGATGTATGTATGAGCGTGAAAAAAATAAATATACAGAGGAGTAGCCTATGTCTTTAAAAGATGTTTTAAAGAGCTGGCTTGTGCGGCTGAGCGGATTGGATTTGACAGCATATATATGTATTGTCATCGCGGTAATTGGAGGTTTTGTGTGCGGCTGGAATAATATTATTCTGTGGTATATGCTGGTATTTCACTGTTATACGGATATAAAGTCAATGGAAGTGTATGTGCTGCCGGTAAGAAGTGCTATTATCGCAGAGACAGTCATTTTATTTGTGAAGCATGGCTTTTTATATATGGATTACAGAGAATTGTTCCTGTGTCTGGCTGCTGTTATTGTGCTCAGAATTATGAGAGCGTATGCACAGGGGGATATGGAATTATTCATAATGCTTATAATTGCAGCGGCATGTGGGAAAGGCAGCATTATCAGCTATTCATGTAAACTGGTTTATGGCTCTCTTGTAACTTTCTGTGTATCTTTCGGAGTGTATATGGCTGTATATAATCTAAAGGAAAAGCTGATGGGAAGACAGCTGAAAAAAATAAAGAAGGCACCGATGGTGCCCTCAATCGCATTGTCATTTTTTATCTGTTGTATAACATGATTCGGGTGTCAGAACATGCCGGTCTGATTTATGAGTGTATAACGTATTATATTTATACATGTCAGCTCCGTTGTCCGAAGCAGGATGTTCTAAGAGCTCTGATAAAGGTTTTCTGCGTTCGCCACTGAAGAAAAGTATACATCCTTGTATGCTTTTCTTCTAAAGCAGCCTCCAGTGTGGAGGGTTAATTCTTTTAACAAGTATGTCATAAAAAATTCATATTTTTATTATATAATAAAAAATAACAGTTGTTCGGAGCGTACCAACCATTTATGTGAATCCGCAAGGTGCTTAACAGCTGCGAATAATGTAAAAAGGTATTGCAGGACATATAAAAGATAATCCGGAGGCTTAGAATCGCAATGGATAATAATCACAATATGCCGGGACAGCAAAATGATAAGCAGGAAGAACAGGAATACAGTCTGTATACAGAGAAAATAGTAAGAAAGCCCGGAAGTAGAATTAAAAGAGCAGTGAAGCATATAGCAAAGGTTGTTGGCTCGGCTGTGCTTTTTGGAGTTGTTGCGGGTCTGGTGCTGTCGGTAGTCTATCCTACTGCCAAAAAGTTCGTAGGGGATGCAGAACCCACAACGAGGCAGGGAACGGTAATACCAACGGACAGTCAGACGGAGGAGCCCGCAGATGATTCATGGGCATATTCTGACACCGAAACAGGGGAACTTGAGAGCAGTGCTGCTGTACAGAATGAGAGCAATTACAACACAGGCGAGAGTGGCAGTGAAGGTATATCCGGGGAAAATGGAGGTAATGCCACAGAGAATACAGCGGAAAATGCAGATAATCATGTGATTGACCGGGAAGAGCTTGAGTCATTGGTCGATGATAGGATAGATCATGCATTTACCATGTATAAACCGGGAATGTCCGAATTGGATTCGTTATATAGCGGCTTGAGGACAGTTATAAATGATGTAAATAAGTCAATAGTGTCGGTAGAGGTTTCGTATGACGGGGTTAACTGGGATTATATCTCAGACACCGAGATAATGGGCTTCATTGCAGCGGATGACGATGAATACTTTTATATTTTGACAATCAAGGAATTCGTGGAAGAAAAATATCTTTCAGTTATATTTAATGATGGAACAGTTGCGCAGGGAACATATATTACAGGCGATATGACAACCAATCAGGCTATAGTGGCTGTAGACAAGAGTGTATTTGGCGGTAAGGTGCCTGAGAATGTTAAGACGGCGGTACTTGGCAATTCCTATGTGGTGCAGCAGGGTGACAAGGTTATGGCAATAGGTAATATATACGGGCAGAGCGATATGGTGGTGTACACAACAGCTACATCCGTCAAAAAGAGTGTGGTTGACACTGATTGCAGCTATCGGGTGATAAGCACGGATATTTTATCGGGAGATGCTGACAGTGGAATTATAGTTAACACAAAGGGAGAGATTGTGGGTATAATTCCATACCATAATGAAGCAATTTCCGGGGAAATTATCAATTCTTATGGTATTTCTGAATTAAAACGCTTGATTGAAAGGCTGATTAATGGTAAAGTAACGCCGTATATGGGTGTCATCCCACAGACCGTGACTTCAGTCATGAAGGATGTATATGGCATGCCGGATGGAGTATATGTTAACCTTGTTGAGAGAGATTCACCTGCTTTTTACGCAGGTATTCAGAGTGGTGATATCATAACTTATATCGGAAAAGAGAGTGTTATGACTTCAAGGGCGCTTCAGAATATTCTGTTTATGACAGATGCGGGTACGGAGTTAACTGTATATATAAGCAGACCTGGTAAGGATGGCTACCGTAATATTGAAATAACGCTGGTATTGGGTTCAGAGTAACCCATATCCGAAGAATTTATAATTGATGCGATTGTGTCCATGAGAATGTAAGCGTGAAAGAGGTATCATAATAAAAGAGGATAGATTTACAGTTCGGATTTATCATGGATTTTTGTGACAAGTCGCTTAGAAATGAGGATTATATGAGATATATTGACAGCCTTCACGAAGGCGAAAGAGTTACAAGCATATATATGTGTAAGCAGAAGAATGCCGCCACAACCAAGAACGGAAAGCCTTATGAGAATGTTCTTTTGCAGGACAGAACAGGAACCCTTGACGCTAAGATATGGGAGCCTAATTCCATGGGAATAGAGGAGTTCGAGGCACTTGATTTTGTCGAGGTCCAGGGAGAAGTTACTGTTTTCAACGGTGCGATGCAGATGAGCATTAAACGTGTGCGCAAGTGTGCCGAGGGTGAGTTCGACATGAAGGATTTTCTTCCTGTCAGCTCGCGGGATATAGAGGAAATGTATGCAGAGCTTATGACACTCAAGAACAAGGTTGGAAATACATATCTTCGCAGACTGTTAGACAGCTTTTTTGTGGATGACACGGAGCTTATAAAGAATTTCAAGTTCCATTCGGCAGCAAAGTCGGTTCACCATGGATTCGTAGGAGGTCTGTTAGAGCATACACTTGGCGTTACTAATTTATGTGACTGTTTTGCAGACAGGTATCCTATGCTTAACCGCGATTTGCTGATAACAGGAGCTATGCTTCACGATATAGGTAAGCTCAAGGAGCTTTCGGATTTCCCTTCTAATGATTATACCGATGACGGACAACTCTTAGGCCATATTATAATAGGTGTTGAGATGATAGGAAAGAGTGCTGATAAGATAGAAGGCTTTCCTGCGAAGCTTGAGGCAGAGCTTAAGCACCTGATTGTGTCACATCACGGAGAATATGAATACGGCTCACCGAAGAAGCCTGCTATTATGGAAGCATTTGCACTGAATTTTGCGGACAATATGGATGCAAAGATGGAGACACTTAAGGAATTGCTATCAACACCGCAGGCACAGACCGGCGAGTGGTTGGGCTTCCAGAAGATGCTTGATACAAATGTGAGAAAGACGCTGGTATGATTAGCAGGAGTATAGCAGGCAGCCGCTAAGAATTTGCCGGAGAAGCCGGAAAAGAAAGAGGTATGATTTTATGCCGGTGCGGATTCTGCGATTGAAATGATGTTGGGGTCAAAACATGCCAACTTAATTTACGAGTGTATAACGTATTATATTTATGCATATCAGCTCCGTTGTACGAAGCAAGATGTTCTAAGAACATCTAAGCTTCTTCCAAAAGTCGTGATATGCATAAATATAATACGTTATACATGCTAAGTTTATAGCACCTGTTTTGACCCCAACATCATTGAAATATATTTATAATAGAAACAAGCCGGGATAAATTTTGAAGTAAGAATTGAACAAATTATGGGAAAATATGTTTTACTCTTAATTGTTTTATGCATTGTCCGGCAGTGAAATGGAGATTAAAATGGAAAAAAATCAGGAATGTATCATAAAAATAGAAGATATGTCCCTTGAAGGAGAAGGCGTAGGCAGATTAGATGGCTACGCCCTTTTTGTTAAGGATACGGTTATCGGGGACGAAGTGCGTGTTAAGATAATCAAGGCGAATAAGACCTACGGCTATGCAAGGCTGATGGAGGTGATAACACCTTCATCATACCGTGTCACCGCCAGATGTCCTATTGCAAGACAGTGCGGAGGCTGTAATCTTCAGGAGCTCTCCTATGATGAGCAGCTTGATTTTAAGCGCACAGTGATAGAGAAAAATATAAGAAGAATAGGCGGACTTACAGATGTGAATGTGCAGCCTGTTATCGGGATGGACGAGCCGTTCTTCTACAGAAATAAGGCACAGTTCCCTGTGGGAGAGGACAAGGACGGAAATATTAGAATCGGTTTCTACGCAGGACGTACCCATTCCATAATAGAGACACCGACCTGCTTTATCGGTGCACCAATCAATGAGCCTATTGTAGGTGCGGTACGTGAATTTATGGCAGAAAATAACATAAGACCGTACAATGAGGCGGCACATTCAGGTGTGATAAGGCATATTCTGATTCGCTGTGGTTATACCACAGGAGAGATTATGGTGTGTCTTGTCATCAACAAGAATAAGCTTGCGTGCGCTGCCGGGCTGGTTGATAAGCTGCTTGCGCTTGATTTTTCACAGCTTAAAGGCAGTGAGCTTATGAAGGGGAGCTGGCATATAAGCAGCATTATGCTGAACATTAACACAAAGAACACCAATGTCATTCTTGGGAATGAATGTAAAACACTGTGGGGAAATCCTTATATTGAGGATTACATCGGTGAAGTCAAGTATCACATATCACCGCTCTCATTCTATCAGGTGAACCCGGTTCAGACAAGAAAGCTCTATCAGACTGCGCTGGACTATGCAGGACTTACCGGAAATGAGGTTGTGTGGGATCTGTACTGCGGAATAGGAACAATATCACTTTTCCTTGCCAGACAGGCAAAAAAGGTCTACGGTGTTGAGATTGTTCCGCAGGCAATTGAGGATGCAAAACAGAACGCTATCCTAAATAACATAGACAATGCAGAATTTTTCGTAGGAAAGGCAGAGGAGGTTCTGCCTGATTTTTATGCGAAGGAGAGCGCGCGGATCGGCAGGAAGCTAACCGCGGATGTCATAGTTGTTGACCCGCCGCGCAAGGGCTGCGATGAGACTCTTCTCGCCACAATGATACAGATGGAGCCTGAAAAAATCGTGTATGTGTCCTGCGACAGTGCGACGCTTGCAAGGGATTTAAAGTATCTGTGCGGAAATGGATATGAGGTTAAAAAATGTATCGGATGTGATATGTTTCCGATGACGGGGCATGTGGAGACGGTATGTTTATTGTCCAAACTTCATGAAGCGAAGCATCATGTGAATGTGAGACTGGATATGGATGAACTGGATTTGACATCTGCGGAGAGGCGCTAAAGGTCCAGTGGACCTTTGCTCAGCGCGGACCGAAGCGGAGCGTAGACAGGCTACATACGAGGAGATTAGAAAATACGTGGCAGAGCATTATGATGGAATGAAAGTTTCAAATCTGTATATTGCACAGGTTAAGGCTAAGTATGGGATTATAGAGCGAGAAAATTATAACAAGCCTAAGTCAGATGATTCCAGACAGCCTAAGTGTCCAAAGGAGAAGGAAGAGGCTATAGTAGAAGCGTTGAAAGCTTTTAAGATGATTTAGTTTAGGAGTATGACGATATGAGGGTTTTATTAGGAACAACAAATCCATCAAAGGTAAAAAGATTTTCGGATTTGTTAAAAGGGTATGATATTGAATTTATTACTTTAAGAGATATCGAAGTTATAGAAGAACCTAAGGAAATGGGGAATACACCAGAAGAAAATGCTATTATGAAGGCAGAGTTTTATGGACAATACTTTGATGTTGTTATTTGTAATGATTCTGGATTATATTTTGAAGAACTGGATTTTGAGGATTTGCGTCAGCCGGGACGAAATATTAGAACACCTATGAATATGGATAGACTGTCAGATGAAGAGATGATTGATTACTATTCAAAACTTATTGCAGGGCTTGGAGGTAAAGTCACAGCATATTACCTAGATGGAATTGCAGTTTATAATCACGGAGTAATTTCATCGTTTATGGACAATATGACAGCTCAAAAAAACGGATTATTCTATATGATTGATAAAGCTTCATCAAAAAGATTTGAAGGATGGCCTCTTGATTCATTATCAATCAATAAAGAAAACGGCAAATATTTTGTTGATGGAAGTATTGAAGAAAGCAAAGAAAATATCATAAAAGATCAATATCAAAAGAGTGTCGTAGATTTTTTGATTAAGTCTTTACATATAGCATAGTATAGGAGAAATGAGACAACTGGAGTTTTCTGAGAATATTCAGGCAATTGTCGGCGGAAAAGAATATTCGCTAGATAATGCTGTCTTAAAAATCTGGCCGGAAAGTGAAGAAACAAATGGCGAATATGCAAGTGCAATAAGAAGTTTCAAACACAATTTGGATATTCAAAAGATACACATAAGTTTTGATATAAAAGATACTATTGAGAGGCCGAATGACATTTGAAGGAGAAAATAGTGGACAGAAATAATGCATTAACAGATCCTAAGAAACTTATCAGAGTAGAATTAAAAAATGCTGGATTTGATATTGATAAAATCAAAATACCGGATAGAGTATATCTTCTTGCTGATGACATTTTTGATGAAATGGTGTCAAGAAATGTAGGAGAATATAGATATCCATTAGGTGGGAAGCTGTATGTGTTTAATAAAAATGAAAACATTGGTTTTATAAAATGGCATATGTGCTCGCCTGCGATAGCTACACAAGCGGAGGATTTAATTGCCGGAGGCGTTAAAGAATTAATTCATGTTGGATATGCCGGAGGCTTACAACCAGAATTAGTTCCGGGAGAGATTATTCTTACGGACGGCGCTTTTAATGATACTGCAGTAGCAAGGTTGTACGGATATGATTATGATATAATTCATTCATCGAAGGATTTGACGAACGAGATTGAAGAAATGATAACAAGTGCAGAAATTCTATACAAGAGAGGAATTCATTGGACAACGGACGCAGGTTATAGGGAAACGTGGGGACAAGTCATGGATTATCGGGACAAAGGAGCACTTTGTGTTGAAATGGAAGGTGTTGGTTTGTTTACAATAGCTAATTATAGAAAATGTGTAGCAACGGGTATATATGTTGTTTCTGATGTATATTTAGAGGATGATTGGAAACTTGGATGGGAAGGCAATGATATAAAAAAGGCTGTCGGTGAAATTATTGATATGATAATTAAGTCTATAAGATAAACGGGAGTGGTAAGATTGTTATGAAGTTTGAAAATGTATACTTTATTAATGGGACAGCATATGCCGGAAAATCCACAATGGTAAAACTTCTGGCAGAAAAATATGACGGAATCGCCTGCGAAGAAAATTATCAGGATAGACTTTTAGAAAATTTGGATACCAAGGAGTTTCCTAATCTTACTTACACAAGAGATTTACAGGATTGGGGTGAATTTGTCAGAAGAACTCCAGATGAATATGAGGCGTGGGTAAATGGAGTTACGAAAGAATGTACTGTCTTAGAAATTGAAATTTTAAAGGATTTAGTTTCCAGAACAAAGAAAAAAATATTTGTAGATACTAATATTTCGGTTGAAATTTTACATGAAATTTCAGATGAAAATCATGTTTTGATTATGTTAGCAGATCCGAATATTTCTGTTCAGAGATTTTTTGAAAGACCAGATAAGGAAAAACAGTTTTTATATCAGTTGTTATTGAAAGAAGATAATCCAGAGGATGCTATGATAAATTTCAGAGAATGTCTGAAAAGAGTTAATTCACAGGAAAGATATATGATGTTTCAAAAATCTGGATTTAATGTAATAACAAGAGACGAAAACCGTAGTATTGATGAGACATTTGCTTTGGTAGAAAGTATGTTTGGATTAAATAGATAAAGTCGATACAATGTCTGAGAATGTTAATGCGGAGCAAGGTGTTAGTGTGCATTGACAGACTTTTGGTAAAGCCGGTTCCGGTGGCGGTGAAATTGATGCCGGATGCTGAGATGGAACCGCCATATGATGGTGCGAAAAAACTGATTCTGGTTGATGATGTGGATAATCGGCAGTTTCTGTGTGAATTGGTTGAGAGCATGTGGGAAGAATTGCCGAAGAAGAAAGAGAAAAAGTGCAAGTAAGACTTGACAAAAACGAACAAGTATTCTATATTTAACTGCGGAGATTTTATACCCAAAAGCAGAAAATACGAATGTACAAATGGAGCTCAAACCCTTGTGGTTTGGGCTTTTTCTAACTTTATAGAAAATCTGAGAACAACTATTTCTAAAAAGTCAATTATCATTTTGTAATGGAAAATGGACAGAATTATTCACAAAACTGTTTGTACAATACTAACAAATTTTTGAGCGTATATAGTCTTGTAAAAGTGGCAGCATGGCAATCGAGTAACATCGGTTGCTTTTTTTGTGTGCCTATTTTTTAGAAAGTTATCAATTGCCCCCCGATAGAGTGATTTCTAAAAAACAAAGTAAAAAGAGTGGAGGAAATGCAAAGTGAAAGAGTATTCAAAAGGTATTTATGTGAAATTTAAACCGGAGGAGGTGGAAATATTGCATGATCGGATGAAGGAAGCCGGAGTTCAAAATATGAGTGCGTATATCAGAAAGATGGCGTTAAACGGGTATGTAATAATCCCGGAATGGCCTGATTTGAACCGGGTAATATCTTTACATGCAAGGATTAGTAATAATCTCAATCAGTATGCTAAGAAAGCAAATGAAACAGGGAAGTTATATGAAGAGGATATTGCAGAAATAAAAATGATGAATAATGAGCAAACAGAACTTCTGAAAAAGGCACTTGAAGCAGTTATTCATTTATATGAGGAAGATTCAAAGAGGAGAAAGTGAATTGATAAAAAGCGTTAGCGTGGCTTTGCGGTTTATCCGCAGTTCGAGGGGATTGAGGTGCAAGACGTCCGGTGGACGTCTGCTCTGCACGGATCGGAGTGGAACGGAGACCTTCCCCAACAAGCAAAAATGCATCGGTATATACCGGCGCACTGCTTGCCAATTTGCAAAACTAGGAATGAAGGAGAGAATAAGACAATGGAAAATGTAGCATCTTATTATAAGTTTTACAGGATACCAAAGAGATTTTTTAAGGAAGAGCAGTTCAGAGATATGACGAATGCGGCAAAAGTATTATATGGAATACTTCTGGATCGCAAATGCCTGTCAGACTCCAATGGAGACGCATGGCGTGATGAATTTGGCATTACATATATCATTTTTACAATCGAAGAAATTATGAATTTGATGAATCTGGGAAACAAGAAGGTCAATAAAATGCTGATAGAATTGGAACAGCATGGGTTGATCTACCGCAGACACCAGGGATTGGGAAAGCCGAATAAAATCTATGTCCATGATATTTTACAGCCGGAAACTTCCGAATGGACACCAGAAATTCAGTTAAAGAAATGGAGAAATAGGAAATGAGAATAAAGTATTATGAAGACGCAAAGGAAAATGCAACATTTGAACGATGCACCGATGTTATCACTAATATGATTATAAAATATGGTCCACTGTTAAAAAGAAAGTGGGCTGTAGAAGAATGGTTAAGAAATATTCACGTGGGATGCTTTTGGAAAGAACTTGCTGTAAAGCGATATGGAAGATATGCAGAAAACATGAAGAAGTGGTGGTCTGGGAAAAAGTGTTGCATGACAATATCAGATTGACTTACACATAAATCCAATTTATAATAAAGTCAAAATGAAAATGACATAAACGGAGAGAATAAAAATGGAAAATATTGAAACACTGGAAGTAGCACTTAAGAGAATTGCAGAATTAGAAAGAGAGAATGAGAAGCTGCGTGAAGAACTGGAGTATTATAAAAACAGAAAAATGAGCGGACGCCAGAAGCACAATGCCAAGTGGATGGCAATCTACAATGATTTTGTTGCTGGTTATGAAAGTGGAATGACTATGATAGAGATTGCAAATCGCAATAATGTCAGTGAGAGGACGATTTACAGGTATAAAGCGTATTATGACAAGATAAGGAGCACAAATGAGAATGCGATAGAGTAATTGAAAAAATTAATAGTAAAAAACATATTGCTGGCGTCAGCAATATGTTCATAAGAGGAGGAAATTTGAATGGAAAAGAGAATAATAGAATTGTACAGAAGAAAATTTGATGATATCCGACATGAAGAGGATGGCATTGAGTATTGGTATGCACGAGAATTAATGACATTATTGGACTATGTTCAATGGAGAAATTTCGAAAATGTTGTAAAAAAGGGAATGCTTTCTTGTAAAAATAACGGAATTAGAGTGGAAGACCATTTTGCTGGCGTCAGCAAAATGGTCACATTGGGAAGTGGAGCCAATAGAGAAGTTGAGGATTATATGCTTACCCGTTATGCATGTTATCTTAGAAAAAATCGAATGAATTAAGAAAGACCATAAGAAGGATGAGTAAGAAAAAAGAAATTATTTCTTTGATAATAGGTTTTGTGGGAGCTGTGGCTGGATTGTATGGTGTTGTGTCATTTAACCGGTTCGTATTGATGTCATTACCGATAGGAATAAGAATGGTATGTATGATTCTGACTTACTGGTTAATTGCATTGATTCCAGCCATAGTTATGATTGTTAATAAAGACAAGTTGACAGATTATGGGTTTAGCAAAGAGAAAATAGGAATGCAAATTATTGTTGGTATCCTAATTGGAGCTATAATGTCGGTTTTGCTGACATTAATACCACATCTAATTGGTTTTGGTGAATTTGTAGATAGTGGAAAAAGATATAAATACCTATGGCAATTCATTTATGAATTCTTTTATTGTATATTTGCAATTGGACTTGTTGAAGAGTTTGTATTCAGAGGATTTATTTTTGAAAAAATCAAACGTGTTGCTGGTAAGGATATCATAGCAGTTATTATTTCATCAGTCTTTTTCGGGGTTTTTCATTTCTTCAGTGGAAATCTTGTACAAATGGTTATGACAGCGTGTATAGGAGCATTTTTCTGTTTTTGCAGATTAAAGATTAAAAATTGTTCTACTTTATCCCTGATCATTGGACATGGTGTATATGATGCATTAATTACTGTTTTCGCATCTGCTTTGTTATGAGGTTTCCGACCATTGCCACATGGTCTGGGATTTGGATTGGAATCTCTAGATTCGATTATAGTTCTATGATACAATATCTGAAAATACGGAAAAATATAGAAGGATATTATAGTATGAATATATATGAAAAAATCTTTGCCAGACTAGAAGAATTACATATAAGCCCAATTGAATTATTTAAAGACCCAGATTTAGAAACAAAAAGAAGATTACTAAGATATTTTGAATTGATTGAAATCTACAGAGGAATCAATCAGGAAAATGAGTCAAAAAATATTAAGCGAAATGTTTCAGTTATTCAGGATGTTGACGGCAACAATATTGTTATGATTAACGATATTGCATTTAAAGGAAAACGTTCTGTAGAGTGGAGTGATGTTGAAAAATATCTTAGGCAGTATGTGGGAGACATTTATCGAATAGCTGAAACAGAAGATATTATTTATATCGGTACAGATCTTCCTGATGAATATTCTGGCTCAAATTACACAAAGCATATAAAGGGAACTATTGCTAAAGCGAAAGCAAATGCTGCACAGGCTATCCCAGAGATGATAGAAATCGCAACATCAAAGACCTTTGAAGATAATAAGAAAAATAAGCACAGTAGACATGCAAAAAATGGATGGTACCGTTATGACACAAGATTTGCAGTGCCAGTATATGATGAAAATGGAGATGTTGAGCGATACAATTTATTCAGTGCGAGACTATTAATTAGACATGCAGCTTCAGGAAAAATGTACTTGTATGATGTCTTGGATATAAAAAAAGAAACGAGCAAGTCCTGTCAGGAATAATCCCTACCCGGTGAAAACCCATTTCCTTTATGATGCTATGGTACAATAAGAAATGATGTTTGTCAATCTGAATAATCGAAAATATTTGCACATACTGAAGATATTGAAACGGTCATACTTTTACGGGGATAAAATGCTCTTGCAAGCGTTCAAGGGTGGGTAAATAATATATTTTGCACACACACGTCCGCGAATGTTAATGCGAGATAAAGTTTCAATGCATGTGGAGAGCGTGACGCTGCTCCAAAGGATAAATACCTATCATTATCGTAAAAAGAATTATGAAAGACAGTAGAATAAAAATGAGATTATATTCTGAAAAGGAAGGGGAAATGAAGATAACAGAAGAAATAGCAGGCAAACTTCGTAAACATGGTAACAAAATGATACTTGGAATTAGAGGCGAGGATATTAAGTTTGACCCTCAAAATATTGATGTTTACAAAGAAAATAAGATGAATGCTGTGGTAGATAATACTGAAATCCTGGGAAATGAAAATAATTTATACTTTGAATGTGGAGATGCTACAACAGTAGCCAGAGTTTCAAAATATGAATTATGCAGGGTTGGGGATGAAGTAGATTTCGTATTTGTTCCCCATAGAATGCATTTTTTTGATGTCGGGACAGAGGAAGTAATTGTGTTGTAGAAAGGAGCTTATATGGATAAATTTAGAAAGGCGAATACATATATTGATGAGAATCGTATACCGAGAGAGAAGCTGCCGGTACTCCATGTTACACCACCCTGTGGATGAATGATCCAAATGGTTTTTCTGCTTATCAGGGAAAGGTGCATTTGTTTTATCAGTTTCATCCATATAGCGAAGTATGGGAACCAATGCACTTGGGACACTATGAAACAGAAGATTTTATCAAATGGACAGAATTACCGGTTGCACTTGCTCCTGACAAAGCTTACGATGAAGCAGGATGTTTTTCCGGCTCAGGAATCGAGACAGAGAAAGGTCATCTTCTGGTTTACACAGGTGTGATAGAAAAAGAAATAAAAAAGGAGAAGGTTACATATCAGAACCAGTGTCTTGCGCTGGGGGACGGAAAAACGTATAACAAGTTGGAACAAAATCCCGTAATAACGGGGGATATGTTGCCGGAACATTTTAGCAGAGAGCATTTCAGGGATCCAAAGATATGGAAAGAGGCTGACGGAATTCGTTTTGCGTGTGATGGTAAGGCAGTTGTTAATATTCAGAAATACGATATTGTAGTTGATTAGGGAGATGACTATATGAAAACATTTGATGTTGTTGCTTTGGGCGAGTTATTGGTTGACTTTACAGAAAATGGGTTAAGTGCACAGGGAAATCCATTGCTGGAGGCAAATCCGGGCGGAGCACCCTGTAATGTGCTGTCGATGCTGCAAAACCTTGGAAAAAAGACTGCATTTATTGGAAAAGTAGGAGCTGATGCATTGGGACAGATGTTGATACAAGCTGTAAGGAATCAGGGAATCAATACGGATAATCTATTGGTAGATGATACAGTACATACCACACTGGCTTTCGTTCATACGGATAAAGATGGTGATAGAAGTTTTTCTTTTTATCGTAATCCTGGAGCAGACATGATGCTGCGTTGGGATGAGGTTCACGAGGATATGCTTGCGGATACAAAGATATTTCATTTTGGAACCTTGTCAATGACAGATGAGCATATTGAAAAAGTGACAAAGAAGGCAGTTGAAAAAGCGAAAAGTGAAGATGTGCTTATTTCTTTTGATCCGAATCTCAGACCGCCATTATGGAAGAATTTAGAGGATGCAGGACGTCATATGTGGTATGGAATCAGCCAGTGTGATATTCTCAAGATATCAGATGATGAAATTGCATTTTTAACAGGAACAGATGATATCGAAAGAGGAATTGAAATAATTCTGGCAAAGAGTCATCCTACATTAGTCTGTGCGACTATGGGGAAAAACGGGAGTAAAGCGTTTTACAATGGAAAAAGTGTTTTTTGTGAGCCGTTTCTTCGGGATGATACCATTGAGACAACAGGGGCAGGGGATACATTTATGGCATGTGTATTGAATGCGGTATTGGAGAAGGGTCTGGAAGCACTGTCTGAGAAGGATTTGTTCGAGATGCTTCAGTTTGCAAATGCGGCGGCATCCATTGTGACAACAAGAAAGGGAGCATTGAGAGTAATGCCGGAGCATGAAGAGATAACAGCATTGATAAAAGATAAATGAGAAGGATAGGTACAGTAATCAAAGTGTAAAGGAAAGAAAGTATGGTGAACAATAAAGATAGACGTGATGCACAGATGGCATACAGAGCAGATAAATATATATTTGAGGAAATGTCCGTTTGCAGAAAGAAAATTTAAAAGCTAAATTCCTTGGATTATTCTGATTTCGATGGGATTAAAGAGGCAACAAAAGATTTGTCTGGAAAAGAAAATCTGAAAATGCCTTTTTAACACCTTTGAACTGATAAGCGGAAAATACATCGTAGATGCGAAATCAATTCTGGGATTGTTTAGTGTCGATTTATCAAAGCCGGTTACTCTAAGAATTGATGTTAACGATTCAAAAATGAATGAGGTTTTGACAGTAATTGAAAAGTATAAAGCGGAGTGACTTTTGAATATAAAAAGCAAGAAACCTGATAGTTTACTTTTATTAGGATTTTAAAGACACTACAATAATAAAAATATTATAAGCTAAGAATTAAGCCAGGCGAAAAGTAAAATCTATCGGAGTATAAGACGCTGGAATTTTATGTTCAGATTAAAAAAATCCTCCAATAACAACCTAAAGGATAGCATAATTGACAAAATTGCTAAAAACTATAGAAAAATCCTTTATAATATGGTAATATTTAACAATAATAAGAATTATTCAGGTTATATGTTATCTGATATTACTACTTTAAGGAGGGATTTTTATATGAGAGAGCAGAAAGAGCATAGGAAGTCCATTACTTCAATCAAAACCAAGATTCTTGCTGCGGTAAGTGCACTGGTGCTGATTCTTGTGCTTATCCTGATTATAATTTCCTATACGATTTCCAAGAATATAATTACGGATCAGTCAATGCAGTTGCTTGAACTTTCAACTAAGAATCAGGCATCGCGGATTGAGGCCTGGATGTCGGAGAAGCTGAATGTGTTCAGTACCTTTAAGCAGGATATAGAGACGCTGGACTACACGGACGCACAGCTTCAGAGCCTGCTTGACAGCTATTATGGAAGAAGCTCCGATTATCCGGACGGATTTTACATAGCGGATACATCGGGAAAGGTTATGCAGGCGGCGGGTGTGGACTATAAAAAGACGGCAGATACATCATCAGCATGGTATAATGAGGCATTGACAAGAGTTAATATGGCATTCGGTGATGTGCATGTCAATGAAGCCGGGACTGATGTGGTTAGTGCAGGAGCTATACTCCGCGATTCGAAAAAGGCTGGTGGCAATGCAAAGGCAAAGAATACAAGACTTCTTGTTGTCGATGTGCCGATAGCCCATATACAGGTTATTGTCGATTCGTTTATCAGTATGGATGATGCACAGGCAATTCTTGTTGACAAGGATAACATGAGCATATTATCAAAGAGTGATGACACACTGACCGGAAGGCTTAGCGATGGTACAGGCTTTCTTGGTACAATAGGAAACAGAATATCACAGCAGAATTACACGGCGATGACCCTTGATGGGAACATTGTTGATTTCAGGGAGATAACAGGAACTAACTGGGTGCTTGTATCCTATGTACCGGAGAACGCTGTTTTCTCAGAGCTTGCGTCACTTAGAACTACAATGATAGTAGTTGCGGTGGTTGTTCTTGCTGTTATTCTGGTACTTATGGAAAGAATGATTCATTTTATGATTAAGCCGATTCGTTCTCTCACGGACTCTATCGTGACAATGGCCTCCGGCGATTTTACGGTAGATATAAAGACCAAGGGAAATGATGAGATTACGCTTATGGGTCACAGCATGAAGGAATTTACAGCTGCAATAAGAAGCATGATAAATGATATCTCGAATATATCCGAGACGTTAAAAGGACAGGCAGAATCGAGTACATCCGTCTCCGGAGGATTGTATGAGGCTTCGCTTAAGCAGTCAAAAAACATAGATGAACTCAATGGGACAGTCGACCAGCTCTCTGCCTCCGTTCAGGAAATCGCAGAGAGTGCAACAGCACTTGCAGTTGTTGTTTCTGATACAAGGGACAGCAGCAATAATGCCGAGGACAAGATGAATGTCACGGTTGAGGTTGCAGAAGCAGGTAAGAACGATATGCAGAAGGTCGGCGAAGCGATGGGGCTTATAGAGCAGTCCATAAATGGGCTTCAGGAGTCGATTGACAAGGTTGGAGCAGCCTCTCAGGAAATCAATAAGATTGTAGGAATGATTGGCGAGATTGCCGACGAGACGAATCTTTTGGCACTCAACGCTTCAATAGAGGCAGCAAGGGCAGGAGACGCAGGAAAGGGCTTTGCGGTTGTTGCCACAGAGATAGGAAGTCTTGCAACAAACAGTAATCAGTCTGTACAGAAGATTCAGACACTTATAAATGAGGTCACAAGCCTGGTAGGGGAGACGGTTGACAAGGCAAAGGACAGCGTCGATGAGATAAATACCAGCAGCCGGCTTGTACATCAGGCAGTGGCAACATTTGATACGATATATGATAATATTGTAGATGCCAACAGGGTGGTTAATGACATGGCAGCCAATATGTTAAAGGTCGCGGATGTATCTACCAATGTCGCTTCCATAACGGAGGAACAGGCAGCCAGTGCGGAGCTTATTTCACGAAATGCCGGAAATATCGCTTCCGAATCAAAGAATATTACAGATGACAGTGAGAAGGTAGCTGAGACAGCAAGGAAGCTTGCCGACACATCGGAAAAGCTTATGACCCAGATTAATTCTTTCAGAGTATAGGAGGGACTGCGATATGAAATATATAAGAAAATCAATATGCTCTTTGCTGTTATGTGTGTCAATGCTTGCTGTATTATTGACAGGGTGTTCAGGCGGTAAAGGGACAGCAGCAACAGGCAATGCCAGGATTCTTATAGCAACCTGCGCTAAGGGAGATGCTTTCAGGGATATGCTGATAGCAGCATTGGAATCGGCATGCGATGAGCAGGGAATAGGACATGACACCGTCTATGCGGAGCAGTCGGCAGAGCAGCAGGTAGCACAGGTCAAGGAAGCTAAGAGCCAGGGCTATACAGCGGTAATATGCAGGCTTATAGATGTCGATACGGCGCTTCAGGTTGAGAGGGCGGCAGATGGGCTGCCGGTAATATTTGTGAACAACTGTCCTGATGAGGGATATCTGAAGGCGGATGAATACATCTATGTTGCTTCCAATGAGAGTGTAGCGGGGAGCTATCAGGCACAGTATGTCCTTGACAAGCTGTCGGGCAAGAGTGAGATAAATGTAATGATTTTACAGGGTGAAAAGACTCATTCCGCAACAAAGGGCAGAACTGAGGCAGCGAAGAGGGTACTCAATGAGTCGGGCAAGAAGATTAATTATCTTTTTCAGGACTATGCTGATTGGAGCCCGGAGTTAGGACAGGAGTATTTTGAGATATTTAATTCCACAGGAAGGACTGTGGATTGTGTAATCAGTAATAATGATTCAATGGCAGTCGGAGCGATAGCGGGAATGGAGGCATGCGGAATTGACCCTGCCACAATAGTGGTCTGTGGTGTTGATGCCACTGCCGATGCATGCCGGTTGGTAAAAGAGGGAAAGATGGACTTTACAGTCTGCCAGAATGCAGTCAATCAGGCGAATGCGGCGGTCGATGTTGCGGTGCTCCTCTCAGCAGGAAAATCAATAAAGGACTATGCCGGAACATCGGATACAGGCTGTCAGGTGTGGGTGGATTTTGAGAAGGTCGACGCGGCGAATGTTGATAAGTATATAAAATAATCAGATGATGTTTTGATATTCAACACCATCTGATGTTATGATAGACATTTCTGAAAAGTATGTAATATAGTGGGGGCAGAGACTATGGTCTCTGTCCAAGCCCACCTTCGAGAGTAAGGGTTTCACCTGTCATGAACTTGAAATCAGGTGAGGCAAGCTGTACGCATACACGGCCTATCTCTGTCTCTACATTTCCGTAGTGTCCCATAGGCGGCATTTTGACATTCGCCTTGAATGCCTCAGGGTATGCATTTTCAAAGTTCTCAAGCTGTGCGGTCCATGCGAGCGGACATACAATGTTGACATTGATTCCATCAGGCCCCCATTCGGTAGCAGCTACTCTTGTAAGACCTCTTATACCCTCCTTGGCAGCAGCGTAGGCACATTGACCGAAGTTTCCGAAAAGACCTGCGCCCGATGCAAAGTTGATAACGGAACCCTTGGTTTCCTTAAGGTATGGATAACATGCCTTCATATAGTAGAAGGCGGCATACAGTCCGGAGTAGACAGCAAGGTCGAACTGATCAGTTGTGTGGTCTGCGAGAGTGACACCGGATGCGGATGCCTGTGCATTGTTGATGAGCACATCAATACGTCCGAAGGTATCAATTGTCTGCCTGATAACATTGGCAACAGTAGCTTCGTTATCTGTGCCGGCATTCACATCTGCCTGTACAGGGAGAACCTTGATACCGAATTTCTCTTCAAGCTCTGCCTTTGCCTCTTCAAGTTTCTTAACATTTCTTCCGGTGATTACAAGATTTGCCCCCTCCTTAGCATAGGCTGTCGCAATACCGTAACCGATAGAACCACAGCTTCCGTCCTTGAGGATGGCTCTGCCTCCGCCCGTTATAATGGCTGTCTTACCTGTCAAAAATCCCATTCTAATACCCCTTTCTGAATAATTTAATTAAGTTTAGTAGGCATATTAATGTATATAAGTATCGACTTTAATACACTATATATGTAAAGTATAACATAGTTGCGTGATAATTGTATATAATAATTAAAAATTTAACAAAAATAAAATTTAAAATAATAATTTGTTTAAAAAAATGCAATATCATTATATTGTCGTCAATAATTGTGAATGATATACTAGTACATCGAATAATAAATAACTTACACCTTGGCTTGCCTGATTTTTCATCTGCCGCGTTGTTGTCAATCAACGTAGCCACAGCTGTGCCTCATTCCTTCGCATTGCATATGAAACAATCATTCGGCGACAATGTATCAGAAACTTATTTTCGGTGTATTAGACACGCAAAAGTATATACAGAGGAGATGGGAATATGCACATAAAAAAGTATTTTGGAGAAATGCTGGAACAACCTGGCGGAGAATTTAAGGTTAGTATAGAAAAAGATAATAAAAATACAAAAAAACTGAGAAGTATTATGTTGGCAGTATCAGTTTTTTTGTTGTGTACAATTACAGGGTGTGATAGTCCGGATTATACTGCCTCCATAAAGGAACCGTTTTCACATACAGAGACAATGGCTCCCACGGATACCTCAGATGACATCGTTTCGACCGGTGAGGCACTATCAGAAGAGGATGTTCTGGTAGATGTCAGCAGCCTTTCCATACCGGAATATAGTGGGACAGATTTCTATGTGGTCAATGACAATGTCCCTTTTTTCAATGAGAAAATAAAAGCTTATTCGGGGGATAGCTTTATTTATCTGTCGGAGCTGGATGAACTGGGGAGGTGTGGAACATGTGCAGGACTGTTTTCCTACATGACCCTGCCTGAGGAGGAAAGGGGAGAAATCGGACATATTAAGCCGAGCGGCTGGCACACGGCAAAGTACGATAAATCGGTTATACCGGATATGTATTTATACAACAGATGTCATCTTCTCATGTATGCTGTTTCAGGTATAAATGATGATACAAGAAATCTTATTACAGGAACAAGACAGCTGAATCTTGATATGCTGGAGCTTGAAAATCAGGTTTTAGATACTCTGAAGTATGATGAGAGTGTGAAACTGTTGTACAGGGTAACGCCTATATTTGATGGGGATAATCTTGTAGCAAAGGGGGTATTGATGGAGGCGGCAAGCCTTGGAGATGGTGATGGACTAAGCTTCTGCATGTTTATCTACAATGTACAGGATGGAATTGTAATAGATTATGCGACGGGTGACAGCCGGCTTGCGGATGATTTGCAGACTACACAGGAGATAACACAACAGAGCACCACAGAAGAGACAGCACAGGAGACAACGCAGTCAGGCGTGGGCTATGTTGCGAATATGAACACGAAGAAGTTTCATTATCCATCGTGTTCATCAGTCAGGCAGATAAAGGCAGAAAACAGATGGGATTATACAGGGACGAGGGAAGAGCTTATAAGTATGGGATATGACCCGTGCAGGAAATGTAATCCATGAGGAGGCGGGGAACAGCTTAAAGTATAGATGCACTCTTATCTAACCTTTTTTCACTTTTTAATGTGTTTTTTGCATGTACTATTCTATAACAAACTGATAATATGAAGCCATGGTTGTAATAAGCAAAAACAATTTATGGAGGGATTATGAAGCAGTATACAAAACCATTATCACTGAGAAATGTTCAGGTAAACGACAAGTTCTGGAAGGAGAAGATGGAGCTTGTAAGAAAAGAGGTTATTCCATACCAGTGGGACGCATTGAATGACAAGGTGAAAGGCGCAGCACCGAGCTTCTGCATGAGAAATTTCAAGGTGGCGGGAAAAATTACGAAGGACAGACGTGAGCTGGGTGATAAGTATCAGGATAAGGTATGGCCTCTTGATACCTTTGAGACACTACCGCAGGACATGGAACATCTGGAGGACAGATTTTATGGCTTCCTGTTTCAGGACAGCGACTTTTCCAAGTGGATTGAGGCGGTCGCATATTCTCTTACGCAGCACCCGGATGAGGAGCTTGAGCGCATAGCGGATGGGGCAATCGACATAGTATGTGCGGCACAGCAGGATAACGGCTATCTTGATACATACTATATAATAAATGACATGTCGAAGGTGTTCACCAATCTCCGCGATAACCATGAGCTCTATTGCTTCGGACACCTTACTGAGGGTGCGGTCGCATACTATGAGGCTACAGGAAAGGATAAGCTTTTGAACGCAGCGCGCAGATTTGCAGACTATGTGTATGACTGCTTCGGTGAGGAAGAGGGAAAGAAGAAGGGCTACCCTGGCCATGAGATTGCCGAGATGGCGCTTATGAGACTGTACGATGTGACAGGTGAAGAAAAATACAGAAGGCTTGCAGAATTTTTTATAAACCGGAGAGGAACAAGGCCGTATTATTTTGATGAGGAGCACCCTGAGGTTGTGAAGAAGGGACATGAAAATGAGCTCCGCTATTTTTACCATCAGGCGCACCTGCCTGTGCGTGAGCAGGATGAGGCATTCGGACATTCGGTGCGTGCAGTATATCTGTACTCCGGAATGGCAGATGTCGCGAGAGTGGATGATGATGACGCACTCTATGAGGCATGTCTTAAGCTGTGGAATAATGTCACACAGAAGAAAATGTATGTGACTGGGGGTATCGGCGCGACGCATTTAGGTGAGGCATTTTCATTTAACTATGACCTGCCTAACGATACGGCATATTCTGAGACCTGTGCAGCCATCGGTCTTGTGTTCTTTGCCAGAAGAATGCTTGAGATAAAGCCGGACAGAAGCTTTTCGGATGTTATGGAAAGGGCGCTTTACAATACTGTCCTTGCGGGAATGGCGGCAGACGGAAAGAGCTTTTTCTATGTAAATCCATTGGAGGTATATCCGAAGGCATGTCATGAGGATGCCAGAAAATTCCATGTAAAACCAATCCGCCAGAAATGGTTCGGCTGCGCATGCTGCCCTCCTAACATTGCAAGGCTTTTAAGCTCACTTGCCATGTATGCCTATACAGAGAATGAGGATACACTTTTTGCACACCTTTTCGTAGGAGGAAGTGTGAAAAAAGATGTCAATGGAAAAGAGCTGAGCTTTGAAGTCACCACAGATATGCCATGGCAGGGAACCACGGTATACTCATGCACCAATGAGCAGAGTGTACACGGAAGCCTTGCAATCCGCATACCGGAGTGGAGCAGAGGCTTCAAGGTGAGCGGTGTCACAGGAGAGCTTGATGAGAACAGCGCACAGCTTAGGGACGGATATTTATATATAACACATGACTGGAAGAAGGGGGATACAGTCAGGCTTGAACTCTCGATGGAGCCGGAATTTATTGCTGCCAACAATGAGGTGCGCGAGGATATAAATAAGACGGCACTTCGCCGCGGACCGTTCATCTATTGTCTTGAGGAGGCAGACAACGGAACAGACCTTCATACCCTCAGCGTTTGCGCGGCAGCTAAGCCTGAGACGGTTATGATGAATATTGCCGGTACGGATGTGGCTGCGCTGCGGATTGATGGAAAGAAGCTGATTAACGTCTGCGATTCCCCGGACGTTGACGCAGAGACGAAAACTGCTCCGTTATATACCACGCTTAAAAAGCCTGAGTATAAGGATGTGAAATTGACGTATGTTCCGTATTATGCATGGAACAACCGAGGTGAGGGCGAGATGAGTGTGTGGGTAAACTATATATTATAATCACATACATTGTGATGAGGCGGTATGCGGCTATTAGGCTGCATGCCGCTTTTTATCATGCCGTTGAGAAATATGCTGTAAAACCGCAATTTCTACTCACTGATTAGCAATATATTGTTAGTAAATGATTTGGCGATAATATAAAATATATTTTAATAGATAAGTTTGATATGTGAATTTACAGGAACGGATATTTTTTAATTGTGGATGGCGGTTTGTCAATGGATTGACAGAGCGCCAAAGAAATGGGGAATTAGCATGGGTAAAAGGATTGCTGTTTTTTCTACGGCGTGGAATGCAGAGCTCATCGGAGAATTTCTGCGTGGAATGAGCAGGCGGGCAAGAGAAACAGGCAACAGTCTATATATCTTTAACAACTATGGAGGCTTCCATGGTGAGAAGGAGTATAATGATTGTGAATACAATATCTTCGAGCTTGCTCTGAAGTCTAACTTTGACGGTGCCGTCATTATTTCCAACAATATTGCTTCAAGAGAGAGGGTTGTTAAGCTTGTGGGACAGCTTAAGGAAAGGAACATACCATGTATCAGTGTGGAGCAGGAAATAGACGGTGTGTGTATGTTGGGAACGGATAACTATGCGGCTATGTCGGATGTGGTTGAACACCTTATAGAGGTTCACAAGTGCAGGGTTTTTAATTATATCGGAGGTCCGGCAGCGAATATGGAGGCAATGCAGAGAAGGCAGGCTTTCTGCGATACTCTCAGGCGGCATGGAATAGAGCCTGAGACAAGGCGGATGGGAGAGTATTCGTTCAGTGAGTCTGATGGCGAGAAGGCGTTTAATGATTTTGCAGACAGAGGATGCCTGCTGGCTGATGCGGTTGTGTGTGCCAATGATATGATGGCGATAGGGTTTATAAGCAAGTTAGAACAGTGTGGCTATAAGGTGCCTGAGGATATGAGGGTTACAGGCTTTGACAATACGCTGAGGGCACAGAGCAATATTCCCGGACTTGCAAGCGTTAAGCGCTGCGATGAGGAACTTGGCAGGCAGTGTGTTGACAGGATGATTGGGCTGCTGGCAGGTGGGATATATCCTAAAAATGAGTACAGCACACATGAATATATGCCAAATGAGAGCTGCGGCTGTGTACCATATGGAGTGACACAAAGGCACAGAAAAAAAGAGATATTTGATATCTTGTACACGAATGAGGATATAAGGCGTAAGATTAATTATATGCAGACACGGCTTATGACAGCACCCTCTCTTGAAGATTTTGCAGTCAAGCTGTGGTGGGAACTTAACAATTTTAAGATTGATAATTTCTGTCTGCTCATAGACGAAAGTCAATATAAGGAAAATGGTGTGGAGCCGTCATACGGAATAGATGATGAAGCTGTTGCTGCAGACGCGCAGGAAGCACCCTCATTGGAATATCCCGAAAATATGCTGGTTCTGCTCAATAAAAAAAGTACGGACAACAGACCTGTTTCATTTGTCACGTCTAAGCTTATACCTGATGGCTTTATTGATGAAAAAGAGAAATCACATATTATAGTGTTTATGCCGCTTCACCATAATGGGCGTCAGTTCGGATATTGTGTTATGGAGAATGGAATTGAATATATTGAGAATGGAAGCCTGTATTACTGGTTGAGTGTGTTAAATACAGCTCTTGAGACTATCAGGCAGAGCATCTGTATCCGTGAGCTTAATAAGAAGCTGGCACATCTTTACATGTATGATGTAATGACAGGAATTTACAACCGATTTGCACTTCAACATGTAGGGGCAATATTATTTGAGAAAAATCGCAGAAAGGGCAGGCACACTCTGTTTCTGTTTGCTGATATGGATGGGCTTAAGAAGATAAATGATACCTATGGTCACGAGGTTGGGGATGCTGCTATCAAAGCGATGGCACTAATATTAAATGACGTGAAGCCTGATAGTTCGTTTTTCTGTCTTAGATATGGCGGCGATGAATTTCTGCTTATGGGAAGCTGTGATAATGAGGATGAGGCAGCAAATATTCAGAAACAGATAGAAAAAAAGATAGATGCTTACAACAGCTCAGGCATGCTTCCTGCGGCATTATCGGCGAGTATAGGGCATATCATTTCGTCACCTGATGAACCACAAATGGAGATGGAGGATTATATCAGGACGGCGGATAAGATGATGTATAGGATTAAGCAGGAAAGAAAAAGAGATAGGAGATAGTTAAATGAAAAAACAAGCTTTTAATCCATATCTGCCATCATGGGAATATATTCCTGACGGAGAACCATATGTGTTTGGCGGCAGGGTATATATATATGGTTCACATGACATGTATAACGGACATGTATTTTGTCTTGGAGATTATGTATGCTGGTCTGCACCAGTAGATAATCTTGGAGACTGGCATTATGAAGGAGTTATTTACCGGAAAACACAGGATCCGCTCAACTCCGATGGGAGAATGTGTCTGTATGCACCTGATGTGACAATAGGACCGGATGGTCGATACTATCTGTATTATGTGCTTGATAAGGTATCGGTCATTTCTGTAGCAGTGGCAGACAGACCACAGGGACCATACGCTTTTTACGGCTATGTCAGGGATAAGGATGGACGAAGAATTGGCGAAAGACCAGGTGATGAGCCGCAGTTTGATCCGGGAGTGCTCACGGAGGGTGACAAGACATATCTTTACACGGGATTTTGCAACGGCAATGATAAATCGCGTCACGGCTCTATGGGAATGGTACTTGACAAGGATATGCTCACTGTAATAACAGAACCTGTGTTTGTAGTACCGAGTGGTTCATACAGCGATGGCACAGGCTTTGAAGGGCATGAGTTTTTTGAAGCCTCATCAATAAGAAAAAAAGGCAGTCTATATTATTTTATATATTCTTCGGTTGTAATGCATGAATTGTGCTATGCGGTGAGCGATAATCCGTTGTCAGGTTTCAGATACGGAGGGGTGATTGTAAGCAACTGTGACATTGGTATTGATTCATATAAGCCTGCAGCCAAGCCGGCAGCATTCGGAGCAAATAATCACGGCAGCATTGTAGAGATAGAAGGTGAGTGGTATATATTCTATCACAGGCATACTAACAATACATGGTATTCAAGGCAGGGCTGTGCAGAGAAGCTAAGCTTTGATGGTGACAAGATAATTCAGGCAGAGATGACCTCATGCGGTCTTAACGATGGACCATTGAAGGGGGAGGGAGAGTATCCTTCTTTTATTGCATGCAATATTTTTACAAACGATGAGCAGATGTATGTAGGAGGAGCTGGACATCCATATATTATGCAGGATGGCCGTGATGGAGATATTGAGCCGGCATATATTACAAACCTATGTGATGGTTCGGTTATCGGCTTCAAGTATTTTGACTGTAAGGGTCTTACCGCATTTGGAATTAAGACCAGAGGCTATGCTCATGGAAATGTTAAAATAAAGACTACATGGGATGGGGATGTGCTTTCAAGTATTCCAATCGATAATGCGAATATATGGGAGTATAACGAGATAAAAATTACGATACCCGATGGTGTACATTCGATATATCTGGAATATTCAGGTACAGGAGCAGCAGATTTGAAGTCATTTACTTTTGTGTGCTGATACGGAAATATAAGATAACAGGGATGTATGAATCTTCAATAGTGTGGATTCATACATCCCTGTTTAATATTAAGGCTGGTGCAGAAACATCCGAAGCTATTTTACTGTCTCCTTTACATCCGAAAACAACTGCATATCCTCAGGAGTGAGCCTGACATTTGTGGAAAAACTGCGTCCATCTGCGGTTGTAATATTAACCTCTATAATTGTACCTTCCTTTATGACATCGCTTCCCGATACTGCGCGAAGGAACATCGGAAACTTCGGATGGGCTGCCGTGAAACGGTCCCATGATGATTTTAACTGGAATAATTTGGCTGGATTCATTTTTTATCTCCTTAAATGACTATTGATATATTGTGTATTATTGCAGGGGGCAGAATGTGGAACCGGTTATTTTGTATTATATCAGTGTCAATTAGAAACACCTCTTTAGCAGCGCCTCTTAAAATACATTTTTAACATACACTATGTTGGCATAAAATAATTTATCGTATATAATTATTAAAAAATGTGTGTTCATGTTTTAGCATTGTACTACATGCAACACTGTATTACCTGCAAAAAATGGCATTGATAAAATATACAGAATTATGTTGGAAAACATATTCCGATATAGTAGAATGATTTTATCATAGAAGCAGAAAATGGTCAAATTAAGAATATATAAAAAATGAAATGGTATGATGTTGAGGTCAAAACATGGTAATTTAATACACGAGTGTATAACGTATTATATTTATGCATATCAGCTCCGTTGTCCGAAGCAAGATGTTCTAAGAACTCTGATAAAGGTGTTCTATACGTTCGCCACCGAAGCCGGCATACATCCCTGTATGCATTGCTTCTAAAGCAGCCTCCGTGCTGCTTTTGGCTAGGGACTTAGCAGAGTTCTAAGAACATCTAAGCTTCTCCCAAAAGTCGTGATATGCATAAATATAATACGTTATACACACTAAGTTTATAGCACATGTTTTGACCCCAACATCATGGTATGAGAATATATAAAAAAGGAAATGGGGATAGAAATGGAATGGAAATATGACATTTCCGCGTGTACGCTATGTCCGCGTGAGTGCGGTGTTGACAGGCTTAACGGTGTGCGCGGCAGATGTGGCTGTGACAGTGATATATATGTGGCGCGTGCGGCACTCCATAACTGGGAGGAGCCATGCATATCGGGCGTGCGTGGCTCGGGGACTGTGTTCTTTTCGGGATGTCCGCTTGGCTGTGTATTCTGCCAGAACAACAATATTGCCAACGCGAAGGTCGGAAAGAAGATTTCGGTGGAGCGTCTTTCGGAGATATTCCTTGAGCAGCAGGACAGAGGGGCGCTTAATATTAACCTTGTGACACCGACACATTACATACCGCAGATTATAAAGGCGCTTGAGCTGTCAAAGAGCCAGGGAATGAACCTGCCTGTGGTATACAACAGCGGCGGCTATGAGAAGGCTGAGGCACTAAAGCTGCTTGACGGACTTGTGGATGTATACCTTCCCGATATGAAATATATGTCACCCGGGCTTGCCGGAAAATACAGTAAGGCACAGGATTATCCTGAGGCTGCGATGGCTGCACTTGCGGAGATGTTCAGACAGGTTGGAACACCGGTGTTTGAGGTAGAAAAGCCGGATGATAATACGGCAACGGACGAGGCCGGTCTTATAATGAAGCGTGGAATGATAGTGCGCCATCTGGTGCTCCCCGGGTGCACCGCGGATTCAAAGGCAGTTGTAAAATACCTCTATGACACCTATGGGGATGACATATATATGAGCATAATGAGCCAGTACACCCCGATGCCGGAGCTTATGCCCGGCGGAAAGCTTAACGCGCTCTACCCTGAGCTTGGAAGATGTGTCACACAGGAGGAGTATGACGAGGTTGTGGACTACGCAATTGACCTTGGTGTTGAGAATGCCTTCATTCAGGAGGGCGATGTCGCGAAGGACAGCTTCATACCGGATTTTGATATGCTGGCGGGGGTGTAGGCAGGAGAGCAGGCGGTAAAAATATAGCTGTGCAGAGGTAATAGTGCGAAATCGTAAAAAGCACGTTTTTCATTACTGTTTGAGCCACTGCAAAAGCAGTGACATGGGGATTATTATGAACATGGGATAGCTCTGAATAGTTTGAAGGGTATCGCAATTATCTATGAAAAGTTAACGAAATGGAGAAAAGAGAGAAGAATATGAAATATAATTGCCCTTATGACAAAAAATGCGGTGGCTGCAACCTGCTTAAGCATGATTACGCAGAACAGCTTAAGATAAAGAAGGCTGCCCTTGCAAAGCTTTTAGCACCGTACGGCAGGCTTACAGAGGTGATTGGCATGGATGAGCCGCTGCATTACCGCAACAAGGTACATGCCGTTTTCACAACGGACAGAAAAGGAAATGTCATATCCGGGGTGTATGAGGAGGGAACGCACAGGGTTGTTGCGGTCGATAACTGCCTTATCGAAAATGAAAAAGCTGATGAGATAATTGCGACCATCAGAAAGCTCATCCCATCATTCAAGCTTAAGGTCTACGATGAGGACAGAAGAACAGGTCTGTTCCGCCATGTTCTCATAAGAACAGCACACAGCACCGGACAGATTATTGTTGTGCTTGTCCTCTCAAGCACGATGTTTCCATCCAAAAATAATTTTGTGAAGGCTCTTTTAAAGGAGCACCCGGAAATAACAACAATAGTAATGAATATCAATGACAAGCGCACATCGATGGTGTTGGGTGACAGGGAACAGACACTCTACGGAAAGGGTTATATTGAGGACGTGCTGTGCGGTAATACCTTCCGAATATCGCCAAAGTCCTTCTATCAGGTAAATTCCGTCCAGACGGAAATCCTCTATAACAAGGCGGTTGAATTTGCCGGGCTTACAGGAAATGAGACGGTCATAGACGCATACTGCGGAATCGGTACAATCGGAATCACCGCGGCTTCATATATGGCTGGGCAGCCTGGAGGAAAAGGCGGAAATGTCATAGGAGTTGAATTGAATGCCGACGCCGTGAAGGATGCCATCGCCAATGCAAAGCGCAACAATATGGACAACATCCGTTTCTACTGCGATGACGCCGGAAAATTTATGACCCGCATGGCAGCCGACGGACAGCACGCGGATGTTGTTTTCATGGATCCTCCGCGTTCGGGAAGTGACGAGACTTTTCTAAACTGTGTTGCAAAGCTTGCACCGAAAAAGATAGTCTACATATCCTGCGGCCCGGACACGCTTGCGCGTGACCTTGGAGTGCTTAAAAAGAAGGGGTATAGGGTTGAAAAGATGGTGGGGGTTGATTTGTTTCCGATGACGGGGCATGTTGAGTCGGTAGTTCTGATGCAGTATTGTGGAAAATAAGAAAAATAGGCATGTTATACCACAAGATGTTGTGGTTTGAGGGCAAAAATTGGAGCAAAAAATGACCAGTTTTTGCCCTATTTTTTTCCACGTTTTTATAGATGCATAGAGGCAAAAAAGAGATTTTTAAGTATTTTGGGACAAAATTCAGAGAAAGGAAAAGAAACAGGGATGGAGAAAAAGCAGCACCCAAGTTACGGAATGATTCGGTTTGCAAGGTCCTCAATCGGTGGTTCAGGAACGGCATTGTTTGGAAGTTCCATCATGCATAATAATGTCATACGCCTGTCCATTTCAAAAGGCATGATGGAAAGGGAGGGCAACGAGGACTGGTTTTTGGCAGGGACAGACATCAATGACATGATCGTTGAGGTGGAGATGTCCTATACACAGTTTGCCGAAGCAATCACATCACTTAACATTGGAGAGGGGATACCGGTTACCATTACAAAAGTGAATGGGACATTCGTTGAACCATGCCCATACAGTGACAGGCAGAAAGTAATGCGCCGGGAAGTGGATGAAGCAACCCGTGACTTGGTGCGGCAACTGGAAAAGAGGTCAGAGGAGATTGAAAAACTTCTGGATGAGAAACGTGTCCTGAGCAGGGAGGACCGGAGAAATATCGTCTCGACATTGAAAAATGTACGGCAGGAGTTAAAAAGTAATATCCCCTATCTGCAGAAACTGTTTGCTGAACAGATGGATAAAACCGTGACAGAGGCGAAAGGGGAGTTTGAAACTTACCTGCAGAACAAGATGAACAGCATTGCACTTGCAGCAATTTCAGAACAGATGAAGCAGGAGGAAATCAGTTTAAACAGAAACATGATACCGGAACTGGAAGTACAGGAGGGCGGGGAAGAGGCAGGGGAGATGGAAGCGGGAATGCACATGGACATGTAAGGCGGTACTTATTTTAGAAATGAAATGGGTACCGCTATTTTTTTATCCGAAAGGAAGGGGATGAAGTGAAACGCAGAAAAGGACATGAGATAGACTATGCAGGGAAAAAATATGTTTCACTGCATGAACTGTGCGATGACCTGGACCTGCCTTACGCTCCGCTGGCACATAAATATTACAGGACAAAAGATATTGAACAGTCGGTAGAGAGGGCAAAAAAGGTAAAAGATGCACAGACCTACACCGTCTGGGGCAGGGAATATAAAAGCCTGACGGATATTGCAAAGGAGTACGGGACCAGTGCCGCCGTCATTTCAAAAAGACTGCAGGACGGAAAGACAGCCGAGGAAGCTATCGCAGAAATCATACAGAAGGAAACACTTTCTTTCTGCGGAAAGGAATTTCATGGACTGGCACAGATAGCAAACTTTTATGGAAAAGATTATTCGCTGGTCTGGGAGCGGCTCAAATATAGCATGAGCATGGAAGAGGCACTGTTTCTACCAATCAGGCAGATGAACAAGCCACAGTATGAAATAACCTACCGCGGAAAAACTTATCAAAGCAAACGGGCATTCGCAAGGGAAAATAACATCGGGATTGTCTGCATCCGTGAGATGATGGAGAACCATGGGGTGGATTTTGAAACAGCCGCGGACATCCTGCTGGAGATAAAGGAAAAGGCAGGCATCCCGGCAGAGCAGATGATAACCAGATTCCCGATGTGCATGATCCTGGGAAAGGAATACCGCACTCTGGTAGAACTGGCGGCAGAGCTTAAGATTTCGGCAGCGGCGATTAGCACCTACAAGAACAGAAACGGCTGTGGGGGAATTCTGGAAACACTCTGCCAGATGCAGAAGGAAGAGAGGGAAACCTATTTTCTGGATGGCAGGGCAGTCTCATATAAGGAGCTCATGCAGATGGGATATACTTCGGCATCGTATCAGACAGTCCCGAAAAAGAAAATTCCGTTATACCCACAGTTTGCAGGGCATGATTTTGTTACAGGCTGTGTCGATGTCGCAAGAATTTATGAGGAGGTCAAGTCAGAAAGACTGGAACAGGAAAAAGGGATGCAGATGAACATGTAAGGCAGTACTTATTTTAGAAATGAAATGGGTGCTGTCTTTTTTTATGGAAAAAGAAAGGAGACAGATTTGATGTCGGGATTTTTTTGCAACAGTCCAAGACTGCAGTTATTAGAACGGCAGATGCGCCAGCCGCCGGGATATCGTCCCAGAGGGCATGGGTGGATGTTTGACATGGAAGAGTGGAAAAGCAGGGGAAATTATTCAGAGATTGTGGACTGTGTCATCAGCCGGATGCAGATGGAACACTTAAAGAAAAGAATACAGGAGGTATTTGGAAACGCAGAAAAGGAACTGATTTTTTATGACAGCAGGCACAGAACTGATTTTTCTTCCCTGCTGCTTGGCAGACGGAAAAAGAACCTGTGCGGACTTCCGAATTATGCAGCCGCAGTATTTCTTCTGTCTGCAGATGAAAACCTGTGGGAGAAAGTTTCTAAGCAGGTGCTGGATACGGGGATTTATTTTGACCGCATCCGGCTTGGCAGCGTCACACTGGAACAATATATCTTGTTCCATGCGGCTAGGGATGTGTATCTGGGGACAAAGCATATCCGGCTGTCGGAGCTGACCGACAGGGAATTGATACCGGATGAAATCTTTAGGCTCATCGTCAATGCATTCGTGATGGAAAGGTATGGGGTGGACATCGTAGAACGGGAGGTGTGGAATGAAGATTAGAGCAAAAAATGGGGGACAGACTGTAGATATAACTCTGCCGGCAACGGACATGGACATGCAGTATTGCATGAAATGTATCGGGATAGAAGATATTGTACCGGTATGCTGTATCAGTGAGGTGTGGGATGAACCGTACTATTTTGGGTTCCTGAAAGGCCAGACAATCAGCATGGACGAACTTAATTTCTTTGCCAGAAGGCTGGATGGAATGACGGAATATGAAAAAAGAGTGGTGGGTGTCTACAGCAGTGAGACAGGCATCCGGGAGATGAAACAACTGATCAACCTGACTTACAGCCTGCAGGGACTGTCACTGCTCACAGACTTGACGGACGGAAACCGTGTCGGGCTGAGACTTTATCTGGACCGGCACATTGCAATCTCAGAAGAAGAAAAGAGCAGAATAGATTTTAATGCATATGCACAGAGGATTTTTTCAGAAGGAAAATGTAAGTTCCTGCCACATGGGATACTGGTAGATCAGGGATTCCACATGGAGGAGGTCTATAACGGAAGAACCTTTCCAGAATACATCGACAGACCGGATGAAACCGTGGCAGTTTTATCGCTTGGAAATGAGGCAGGGGATAAGGAGTACCTTTATCTGCCAACGGACATCAGTGCCATGGATAAGGTAAAGAAAAGATTAAACATCGCAGCATTTGCTGAAGGCATTGTGAATGGGATAGAAAATATCCGGCTGCCGGAAAGCATCCTTCCTTCCCCGGAAGATATGTGTATGTCTCTGCAGGGGGATATCCGGAAACTGACTCTTTTTAATGAGATGTGCCAGACCGTCAGCCGTTTTGATGAAGCAAAAATGGACCGGCTTGCAATGGCGGCCGGATTCGTGGGAGCAGGTGAATTTACTGACATCACTTACATCGCAAAGCATCTGGATGAATTTGAAATACATCCGCAGATACATACGGATAAAGAGTATGGGGAATTTCTGATTAAAGAGGCAGGGATGTTTGAAATCGATGAACTTCTCCTGCCGCATATTGATTATGCCGGGGTTGCCCGTGATAAAAGACAGGCAACAATGGCAGACAGCGGATTTATTCCAGAGGGCTTTGTTGGCATGCAGCGGGCAATCCATGAGTATCAGGAATATCAGGGAGAGTTTGCCGATCCGCTTGAAAAAAACGGGATACCCTGTGAAACGTTCTGCCTTTACAATTCGCTTATAGGGATGATGTATCAGGATGGAGAGGAGCAGGAAACGCTGTACCGGAGTGAACTGGCAGATTATGAGGAACAAATTCAGAAAGCAATCCTCAAAGAAAGGCATGTGGAAGAAGAGCCGAGGGGACTCATGCATTATTTTGACGGGAACAGACAGGTGGCTGCAAAAGTGATCAGTGCATTCCCCAAAGTGCAGAACATCCGGGGAGAACTGTTCGGAGTTCTGAAATGCAGTATCTGCCAGCCGCTGACGCAGAGTGAAATCTATGAACTGAAAAATTACTGGGACGGACAGATGAGTGACGGCTGGGGAGAAGGCTTTGAACAAAGACCAATCTATACGCAGGAGGGAGAACTGTATGTCAGTTTCTGGACACAGGAAAGACACTGGGGCGTCATGACGGAGGAAGAACTGGACAGAATCTGGAACCATGGCATGACGCAGACCCTGTAAAAAAATAATATTCTGCTGGATATGTGCTGGTGTATGTAGTATTGTGTGTCCCAAAGAAACCAAGGAGGCAAACAGATGAAATTGGATGATACAGTCATGGTGCAGTTTTTTGGGGAGCTTATCGAATCATACCGCCAGCAGATCATGGATCAGGAAGAGGCAAGGGAACTTTCAAAGAAGGAAAAAAAGTTCCTGGCAGACTTAAGAAAAGAACTGGAGCTGTCAAACCCACAAGCGTACAGGATGGTGACAGAACTTTTTGGATGCATGTTAGACATCAGCCAGATAAAACAGGAACAGCTTTATATACAGGGAATAAAGGATGGAATACGAATCCGAAAACTGGTAAAAGAAATCGAGGAAGGTGAGGAATGTTAAGAAGGGAACAGATAGAACGGCTGAAGGAAAGATATCCTGCGGGTACCGTGGTCAGGCTGGGGCAGATGGAAGGGGAACACCAGATGCCGTCCGGCATGGAGGGAAAAGTAATTGGTGTGGATGATATCGGACAAATTCATGTGGAATGGGAAAATGGAAGCACGCTGGCCCTGAATGTGGAAGAGGATGACTTTACTGTCGTACCGCAGAAGGAAACCCTGTCCGAAAAGAAATGCAGGGAGTTTTTAGGGAAAGTAAATGAGATATTAAAAGAAACAGATTTCTATCTGCTGAATGTGTCATGCAATGGAGGGGACACCGCCTATGCTGCCCAAAAGCTGCTTGCCATGCATCAGGCATTTGAAACCGTGTACGGGGAAGGATATGTGGATGAAGAGTATGGGATGGTGATGATGCCAGCAGTGGTCTGCGGAAGGGATTCCGGCATACGCACGCTGGCACTTGTCACGCTTGATCTGGAGTCTTCCGGGGAACACTTCGGAACGATTTTCATGACGCCGGGCGGCTTGCTGGAGCAGGGGAGCAGCTCTTTGAGTGAAAAACAGAAACAGGCACTGGCAGAGTATTATATCCCATACGACTACTGGTACACGCCGCTTGTGGAAAGGGACCACCATGTGGATTTTACACAGATGCCGGAAGAAGTGGCAGACATCCGCAGGATGGTCGACGAACTGCTGGTGGAAGGGGAGGCTTTCCATATGAATGAACCAAAATAGGAGGAAAAAATTTTGAACAGCATCATAAGCTGGGTTGGCGGCAAGAAGGCACTGCGCGATCTGATCTATCTGCGCATGCCGAAAAACTATGACCGCTACATAGAAGTATTTGGCGGAGGCGGCTGGGTTTTATTCGGGAAACCGCCGGATAAATGCATGGAGGTTTACAATGATTTTAATTCAAATCTTGCAAACCTCTTTTATTGTGTCAAGGAAAGACCAATGGCACTGCTTCGGGAACTGTCCTTCCTGCCGCTCAACTCCAGAGATGAATTTACAACACTGCGGAAATTTCTGACCATGGAAGAATTTAAGAGTGAACATCTTGCAGAAGAATTAGAGATTGCAACGCACTTCTTAAAAGAACCGGAGGCGGCAGAAATCCGTGACATCCTCATGGAGCGTGCCGCAGTGGGTGATGTGAAAAGGGCGGCGGCATTTTATAAGATTATCCGCTACAGCTATGGGAGCGGATGCACCTCTTATGGATGCCAGCCTTTTGACATACGCAAAACCTTTACCATCATCTGGGAGGCAAACCGCAGGCTGAAGGATACCGTAATCGAGAATAAGGATTTTGAGGCACTCATCCGTCAATATGACAGACCGAATGCCTTTTTTTATTGCGATCCGCCGTATTTTGAAACCGAGGGACACTATGAGGTGGTGTTCCGTAAGGAAGATCATGTGAGACTCAGGGATACCTTAAAAGGCATACAGGGAAAGTTCATGGTTTCCTATAACGACTGTGCCTATATCCGTGAGCTGTATCAGGACTTCCAGATTGAAGCGGTGACAAGAATCAACAACCTTGCACAGAGGTATGACAACGGAAGTGAGTTCCCGGAAGTGCTGATTGCCAACTATGACATGGAGGAAAGGAAAAAAAGCATGCCGATGCAGATGAATCTGTTTGAACTGTACGGGGAACAGAAAACGGTCCGGTGGAAGGGAAAGGAGACAGAGGAAGAGCCACAGGACACATAAAAAAGGAAAGAAGGAGGAAAACATGCTTCAGTTAGTAGAAATGGAAGGAAAGATGACGGAAAACGGATGTATTGAGATTCCCGCAGTGGTGTTAGAGCAGGCTGGTATCTGTACCGGTGACACCGTGAAACTTGTGTATATGGCAGAGGACGGGGAACTTAAGAACACGGCAAAGGAGTTCCTGCTTGCAAGGGCAGGACAGGATGTGGCAGAGGAACTGGCAAAGGAGGAAAACATTGCGTTCCAGATACCGGAAGAATTATTAAGGGATGCCGGAATCCCGATGGACGCAGACCTTGATATTGTGTGTCAGGAAGGACGCATTATCATTCTGCCGTCAGAACTTGTGCAGGGGACGAAAGTGCCGGAGGAACTGCTTGCCATCTGCAGGGAGCTTGGCATCACGGAGGATAAGGTAAACATCATCTTGCGGACCACAGAGGAGGGAACGGATGAAAAAACCGGTGTATAAGCTGTTAGACGAAAAAGGACGCATCCTGATCCCGAAAGAATTCCGCCAGATGGCAGAGCTTGAGAGCGGGGATATCGTAAAGCTGTCCGTGAGCAGTGGAAAGATCATGGTATCCAAAGTAGATATCGTGGAGATGGGGAGTCAGGACCCGCAGGCAGTGGAAGCGTATGTAAATGCGGCGGTAAAACATATGAGTCCGGCAAAACAGGTGGCACTTGCGGCAAGGATTCTGAAATTCGCACAGCAGGAGGGAGGTACGGATTGTTAAGAAATAAGTACAGGGCATTTGAAATCAGGGACGATCAGGTCAGCCAGACGCTGGTGGACGGGAATCTCTGCTCCATTGCAGAATTTATCCGGCACTGCAGTGAGGGAAGCATCATCACCCTGCACACCATGGAGGGCGAACCGTTTTTGATCGGACTCTCCAAGATGTTTGTATTCTGCGGAGACAAGGCATTCTTAGACAGGCAGTTGATCCCTTACCTGCGCAGCATGGGTGGGGAAAGCGTATGAAAAGAATTTATGTTCAGAACGGGATCGTATTTTTTTATGGGAATCCGGCTGGCTATCTGGGAGATGGGAAAGCAGTCATCGACTGCATGTTCCAGAAAGAGGAGCTGGTTTCGTTTGTGAAAGAACTGGGGTTTTTGGAACACGTATTCCGTGAGGGTGTGTATGACCGGCTGTCGGAGGGAGGTGGTGTCAAAGAGACAGCGGAGACCAGCATCGGGGAAGGGAGGAGGCTTAGAATCTATCAACTGGGACAGGACAGTCCGATCATGATGCGGTTTATCAGTCTGGCAGAGAGAAAAAAGAGAGGGTATGACAGACCGCGCAGGGAGGAATATGTCAGAGTCTATGAGGGGGAGATAGAAAACTATAGTCTGGAGGAAGTCTGGGAAAAATACGGACGAAGAGTACCGGAAGGGTTTCAGGGACATGCATTGTCCATTTCGGATGTGATCGAGTTTGCGGATGGGGAAAACAGCCGCTTTTTCTACATCGAACCATCCGGGTATGAGGAAATCAGATTTTAACAAGGAGGAGCATTATGCCAAAGGCAAAAACTGCCCAGAGCCGGGCAGAAACCACAGAACAGCACGCGCCATCCGGAGCAGGGAACAAAGAAAACACCCCGCTCCAGTTTGATGTGCGCATCCAGTCCATCCGTCCGGGGGACAGCATCAAGGGAACGGCATCCGTAAACATCAACGGGGCATTTGCAATCCGGGGTGTCAAGATCATTGAGGGAAGCAATGGACTGTTTGTTTCCATGCCAAGCTATAAGGCTGGGAATGAGTACAAGGACATCTGTTTTCCTATCACGCAGGAATGCAGAAAACAGCTCCATGAAGCAGTCATCGGAGCTTATGAGCAGGCAATTTCGCAGGGGCAGGATACGGTAGCAAAGCATCATGGGATGCAGGCACCGGAAGGACAGCCGATGGAGATGGCAGGAATGTAACAGGATAAAACCAGAGAACATAGAGCAGACCGCACAGAAACGGTCCGGCAGATCATGAGAAAAATTGGAGGAAAAAAATATGAGAAATATGATGAAAAAAGCAGCACAGAATGTAAAGGCAGTTGCCGTGAGAGCAGGGATGTTAATGAAGGATACCAAGGGCGAGAACTATGTGGATACGGCGGTCAAAATCTTGATCGCAGTCGTTCTCGGCGCACTGCTCCTGGCAGGTCTTTATGCACTCTTCGGGGATGTGGTGATGCCTACCCTTACCCAGAGGATTCAGGACATGTTCAACTATGCAGGATAAGGAACACCGGTCCAAGACAGGGAAACAGGAAAAATAACAGAATGATATGGAGGAAAACAGATGCCTAGAAGAGCAAACACACAGACACAGCAGGAAGCAGTACAGGAAAATGCCGCAGTGCAGGCAAATACAGGGGCAGACATGCAGATGGAGGCTGCCATCACAAAAACACAGCCGGAAAAGGGTGTCCTTGCCCTTGCCGATGTAAAAATCGGGGATTTCATGACGATCCGAAATGTCAGAATCAAGGAAGATGACTACGGGCTGACGGTTGCCATGCCGAAAACAAAGGCAGGAGCAAATGAACAGTACAAAGATGCGGTGTTCTTTGCCGACAGGGGAATCAAGGAAAGATTTGACCAGACGGTACAGAAAGCGTATGAAACTTTTATGCACCAGCAGACGGATCTGGATGAGGAACCGGAGGAGGCAGAGGAGCTGGAACAGGAAGAAAGTGGCATGAACATGGGAATGTAGCATGATCAGGCTGGCTTTCTTTTTTTCTGCCCTGTCTTTGGCGGCGGTCATGGATATGAGGACAAGGACCATCTCGGACTGGCTGGTCGTTCTGGTGGCACTTACCAGCATGCTGCCACCGGGACAGCCCAATCTTTTGGGAGTTCTTGCAGGACTGCCGCTGCTCCTCGCAGGGATTACCATAGGAGGAATCGGCGGAGGGGATGTGAAACTCATGGGGGCATGCGGCCTGGTTCTTGGAGCGAGCCAAGCGCTTACGGGACTGTTTCTTGCATTGTGCCTGCTGGTGCTGTGGCATGCGGCAGGGAACATGGGCAGAAAAAAGAACAGAAAGAAACAAAAAGAGGAGAAGGAACAGGCATACCCGCTTGTTCCGTTTCTTTTTGCAGGAATGCTGATTGGTATCTGGATAGGAGGTTAAAGAATTGAAAAAGAAATTATTACTGGCAGGGATTGTGGCACTGCTTGCAGGAACTGTCGTGGCAGCAAGAAAGAAAAAATATACGGAGACATCGAGATAGGAGGAGAAGAGAATCATGAAACTGTTAAAAAACCGTACTGTTCTTGGGGTACTCTGCATTGCAGTGTCCCTGCTCATCTGTTTTGCAGTGACACCGCTTGTCAATGCCGGACTGTCCCAAAAGACCACAATCGTGCGTTTTGTAAAGGACGTTAAGGCAGGCGAAGAGATCAAAAAAGGAATGCTGCAGGAAGTCGAGGTGGGAGGTTACAACCTGCCCGAAAATGTGTTAAGGAGCATCACGGAGGCAGAAGGAAAATATCTGACCGCAGATGTTTATGCAGGGGATTATATCGTAGCAGAAAAAGTAGCGGACGAGCCGGCTGCAGAAAATAAATACCTGTACAACTTAAACGGAGAGAAACAGGCAATCTCCATCACCATCAGTTCTTTTGCGGAAGGACTCTCCGGCAAATTAAAGAGCGGGGATATTGTGTCGGTCATTGCACCGGATTACCTGGGCAGCGGGGAGACCGTGATCCCGGCAGAATTAAAATATGTGGAGGTCATCGCAGTGACGGCAAAGTCCGGCTATGATGCCAATACACAGGAGCAGGAAGAGGAGAAGGAGCTTCCGTCCACCGTCACGGTGTTAGTCAGACCGGAGCAGAGCAGACTGCTGGCAAGGCTGGAAGCGGAGGGAGAAATCCATCTGTCACTGGTATACAGGGGAGACAGCCAGAAAGCCGCACAGTTCATTGAAGCACAGGATCTGGTGCTGGAGGAGCTTCTGGAAGAAAACGCAGAGGAAGAAGAGGTATCCGTTGTAAAAAATGAGGTGCCGAGGACAGGAGGGGAAGCGGATGCAGTGACGGCAGAAGAAACCTCGGCAGACGAGAAAAATGATACGGATATGGAGGAATAGTGTTTGAATTTCATGAAAAATTCTTTGTTCCAGAGAAATCTGGAGCAGGAAAGGGAAGAAGAGATGCCGGAAGAGGGAGGCGTGCTTGCCGTGTGGGGCAGCCCTTCCTCCGGCAAGACGGTGGTGTCTGTGAAACTGGCAGAGCATCTGGCAAAGAAAAAGAGAAATGTCATCTTAATCCTTGCGGATATGATCACTCCGCCGCTGCCTTACTTATGCGCACCGTCAGACATTGAACAGGAAAGGTCGTTGGGGAGCATTCTTGCCGCTTCCCATGTGACGGAAAACCTCATCAAGAAGAACTGCATGTTCTACCGGAAAAATGATTATCTTTCCATGGTCGGAATGTTAAAGGGGGAGAATGTGTTCACCTATCCGCCCTATGAAAAAGAGCAGGCGGCAGAACTGCTCCAGCTTGCAGCACATATCGCACCGTATGTCATCGTTGACTGCACCAGCAATATCGCATCGGATATCCTGTCTGCAGTCGCTCTGATGGAGGCAGATACGGTGTTAAGGCTGGCAGGGTGTGACTTAAAATCCATCAGTTACTTATCCTCCCAGCTTCCGCTGCTCTCAGACCACAAATGGGATGCCGACAAGCAGCTAAAGGCCGTGTCCAATATCAGACAGCAGGAGGCGAGCAGCCACATGGAACAAATCCTTGGCAGTGTGTCGTTCCAGATTCCGCACAGCAGTGAGGTGGAAGCACAGTTTTTAGAAGGGGAGCTGCTTGGGGAACTCGGTCTGAAGGAGAGCCGGGCATTCCGCAGGGAAATAGAGAAAATCAGCAGGGAGGTATTCGGGGTATGAAAAACAACCAGAATCTGTTCTTTTCCCCGGAGGAAAAGGGAAGGGCGTTTTCGGATGTCTTAAAAGAGGTGCAGGAGTATATCTCCAGCAAATATTCCACGCTCATGGTAGAAGGCGGGAGCGAGGAAGTAAAACAGCAGGTCAAGCGGTACATCACAAAGTATATCTGCGACTACCGCATCACGGTAAAGGGAAAAACACAGGAACAGTTGATCGATGACCTTTACACGGAAATGGCAGAGTTTTCCTTCCTCACCAAGTACATTTTTGGAACCGGGATAGAGGAAATCGATATCAATTCCTGGCGGGATATCGAGATACAGTACAATGACGGCAGGTGTGAAAAGCTGGAGGAACACTTCGAGTCCCCGGAGCATGCGGTCAATGTCATAAGGCGCATGCTCCATGTGTCGGGCATGGTGTTGGACAATGCCTCCCCTGCGGTGTTAGGGCATCTGAGCAAAAATATCCGAATCGCCGTGTTAAAGACGCCGCTCGTGGATGAAGATGTGGGGATTGCAGCGTCCATCCGTATTGTCAATCCGCAGAGCCTGAAAAAGGAAAACTTTGTGGATGGCGGCACCGCAACAGGGGAAATGCTGGATTTTCTGGCAGAGTGCCTGCGTTATGGAATCAGCATCTGTGTTGCAGGAGCAACCAGTTCGGGAAAGACCACGCTTGCAGGCTGGCTGCTTACCACCATACCGGATGGAAAGCGCATCTTTACCATCGAAAACGGCAGCCGTGAGCTGGCACTTGTAAGGGAAAAGGATGGAAAAGTGACCAACAGTGTCATCCATACGCTGACCAGATACAGCGAAAATGAAAAGCAGAATATTGATCAGGACATGCTCCTCGATATGGCACTGCGTTTCAACCCGGAGATCATCTGTGTCGGGGAGATGCGTAGTTCGGAGGCGTACACGGCACAGGAATCGGCAAGAACCGGTCATACAGTGCTTACCACGATCCACAGCAACAGTTGTGAATCCACTTACAGCCGAATGAGGACACTGTGCAAGAGAAAATATGACATGGATGATGAGGTGTTGATGGACCTTGTAACGGAGGCATTCCCTATCGTGGTGTTCACCAAGCAGCTTGAGAACCGCAAGAGAAAACTCATGGAAATCATGGAGTGTGAGATCACGTCAGACGGAAAGCGGAAGTTTAACCCGCTGTACCGCTATGAGATCACCGAAAACCGGATGGAAGGGGACCGCTTTATCATTAACGGCACGCATAAGAAGGTGTGCGGAATTTCCGAGAGCCTCAAAAAGAGATTTTTGGAAAACGGCATGCCAAAAGATGTGCTGGAAAGAATTGAAAAAGGAGGGGAGAAAGCATGCTGACATTACAGGTCATTGCCTGCATCGGGATCATTACAGGGGCATTCCTGCTGTTCCACATCCGGCTAAATGACTTTACGGGGAACATTTTCCACAGGCTTTTGGACGCACCGAAAGGAATCCGTGAGGAGATACTGGAGGAAACCAAGCGCAGGAAAAAATCCTATTTCCGAAGGGAAATCGAGGAAGTACAGGCAATTTTGAAAACAACGGACAGGGAGGAGCTGTTCCCGCTTTTATGCACGGCATCCCTCCTGCTGTTTGCCGCAGGAGCAGCCATTGCCGTCATGATCGGAAATGTTTTTTTAATTCCGGTGCTGGCGTGCGGATTTTTATTTCTGCCGTTCTGGTACATCAGGCTGACCGCATCCCATTTCAAAAAGGATGTGTCATCGGAACTGGAAACCGCACTGTCCATTATTACAACGGCATACCTGCGAAGTGAGGACATCCTTACTTCGGTGGAGGAAAACCTCGAATATTTAAATCCGCCGATCAAGACCGTGTTTGCAGATTTTGTGTCAAGAATCCGCCTCATAGATCCAGACCTTGAAGCAGCCTTGGAGGAGCTTAAGGGAAAGATTGAAAATGATGTGTTCATGGAGTGGGTGGATGCCTTAAAGTCCTGCCTGTATGACAGGTCACTAAAGACAACGCTGACACCGATCGTGGCGAAACTGTCGGACATGCGCATCGTGAATGCAGAGCTGGAATATCTGGTATTTGAACCCAGAAAGGAATTTATCACAATGGTGGTGTTGGCAGTGGGGAATATCCCGCTGTTATATTTCCTGAACCAGTCCTGGTACGATACGCTCATGCATACCATCCCCGGACAGATTATGCTGGCAGTTACCGGCGCAATTATTTTTGTTTCCACGGCATGCGTCATAAAACTGACAAAGCCGATTGAATACCGGACATAAGGGGGAGGGATAAATTGAAAATCGTACTGATAGTTGTATTCATCCTGACGGCATGCGGACTGTTCCTTCTGCTGTCGGGCATCTTAAAGCTGCCGACACTGCGGACCGGCAGGGCGATGATGCAGTCAGGGAAGAAAGAAAAGAAACTGCAGAAAACACTGGATGCGTTCTACATGGACGGAGCGGCATACTTAGGAAAATACATCGGGATGAATGCCTACAAAAAAAGCAGGATGCAGAATGTCCTAAATGCGGCAGGACTTAAGATGACACCGGAAACCTATATGGCGTATGCCTATCTGAAGGCAGGGAGCATTTTTCTCCTGATCCTTCCGGCACTGCATGTATTTCCGCTGCTTGCCATCATGCTCGTGCTTTTAGGAGTCATGGTCTACTATAAGGAGACAAGAAAAGCAGAAGAGCTGGTAAGGGAAAAAAGAGAGCAGATCGAGGGAGAGCTGTACCGTTTTGTTTCCACCATCACACAGGAGCTGAAAAACAGCAGGGATGTACTTTCCATGCTGGAGCATTATAAGGAAAATGCCGGGGAGATGTTCCAGAAGGAACTGGACATTGTGTGTGCCGACATGCGTTCCAGCAGCTATGAGGCAGCACTCACCCGTTTCGAGGCAAGGCTCAATTCCCCGCAGCTCTCTGATGTGGTCCGTGGACTGATTGGTGTGTTAAGAGGCGATGACGGTGCAGTGTATTTCCAGATGCTCACACACGACTTCAAGCAGGCAGAACTGCAGAGGTTAAAGGCAAAGGCAGCAAAAATCCCGCCGAAAATCCGTGTCTTTTCTTTTGCCATGCTCTTATGTTTCCTTGCAACCTATTTTGCCATCATCGGCTATGAGATCATAAAGTCCATGGGAACACTGTTCTGATAAAAGCGCAGGAAGGAGAAAAAATGAAGCGGATCTATAAAATCATGAGGGACAAAAAGGGGGAGGGATATATCGATGCGGCAGTCGTTGTATTCTGTGTGATGTTTGTCATTGCCCTTGGCGTCAGGATATTCCCGGTTTTTATCACGAAGATACAGCTTGACAATTTTGCAGACGAGCTGGTGAGGGAGGCAGAGATCAGCGGCAGGGTTGGAAGTGAGACAACCGCAAGGCAGAGAACCTTGGAGAAAAAAACAGGGATACATCCAGCCGTAAGCTGGTCTGGGACCGGAAAAATCCAGTTGAATGAAGAGGTGACGGTAACACTGACGTTACAGAAAGACCTCGGACTTTTTGGAAAGTTAAGGTCGTTCCCGGTAACCATAAGGGCGAGGGCATCGGGAAAGAGTGAGGTGTATTGGAAATGAGAAAATGCTATCAGAGTTTCAAAAGACTACTGACAGGGCAGGAGGGAAGCATGGCTCCGGTTGCTGTAGCTACAGCGATAGCCATGCTTTTTATTATCCTTGGTGTTTCAGAATACATGCGCCTTGTCATCACGGCAGCCGGAATCAAAGATGCCATGGAATCTGCCGTAGTTTCCGTGGTAAACGACAATTACAATGAAGTTTATCATGGTGTCAGGGAAGGATATGCTGCAGGATATGAGCCGGACGATACGGGATTTGCGGCATCCGTGGACCATGGGGATATCTATGGCAGGATGTGTTTTCTGCTTGGTCTGGAAGAGGATGGGAACAGTTATGTCCGCTATAACAACAGTGGTGAACTGGAGTACAGACTCAAAAATCTTTCTGTGGACATCCACAACACGGCACTGGCATCGCCGGGAGGAACTTATTATGCGGATGCAGAGGTCACGATGGAAGTGCCTGTGCGTTTCGCAGGAAAAATCTTGTCGAATATGTCGGTCAGGTTGAAGGTGAGGGCAGCCTACCGGGAGAAATTTTAGTAACATGTTACAGATATCGTAAGACTTATTACATTTCCATAGACTTTCCAGACGTTCTATGGTAGCGTGTGAACTACGAAAATCAATCAATCGAAAAAACATAAGGAGGGAATGCCATGAAAGATAAGACAAAAAAGTGGCTGGCAATCGCAGGACTTCTCGCAGTATGTGCAGTGCTTGTGTTTGGAATCAGCAGAGTACTCTACCATGAGCCGGACAGGGAGGCACAGGCCGTGGAGAGAGAATCAGAGGAGACAGAACTTTTTGTGGAGACAGAAACACCGGAACCTGTGCAGGCAGAAAGCACAGAAGCAGAGACGGAAGAGCCGCTTGTGATCGAGACGGAGACAGGGACTTCCGTAAATGACAGGGAGCAGGAAATTCAGGAAACCCCGGAGAAAACAGAAGAGGAAAAACCGAGTGAGCCGCCTGCACTGTCTGAGGGAACAGCCACGAACCAGCCGGATACACCGCCGTCCTACGAGGAGGAAAAACAGGAGGAACCGGCTCCGGCAGAGAACCAGACGCCAAAGACAGGTGATACCAAAGACGGCATGGTATATGTGGAAGGCTTCGGATGGATTACCGATGAAGGGGAAGGCTCAGGCACCTACGCAGATGACATGTATGAAAATGGCAATAAAATCGGAATCATGGACTAAGTTGGTGACAAGAAATGTTGTTTGATATAAACTGATAACAAGCGGACAAGGAGGCTCTTGGATTATGTACAAACAACGTATATCATATGCAGATTATGTGGAAGAGGTAGAAAGATTATATAAAATTGAAAGAAGAGAGATTTATTTTGGTTTTGTAATCCGAGATTTTATACAATCGATCCTTACAGAAAGTGAACAATTGGTAGCAGTTTGGGATAACAAAGGATACAAGGATGATACCAAAAATCCACTTCATAAGCGTAAAAATTATGCGGATTCACATAGCTTGCAGGATTTTATTATCGTTCCGGAACAATATAGCTATACGAATACTACAAAACCATATGTTTCGATTGAGCTGAAAAAACCCAATTTGGAAAATTATCAAGGGTTAGAATTGGGAAAAAACAAAAAACAGATAGAAGCAGAGTTTGAATATTGTGATTTTATTATTTTGACAGACTGTGTTACATGGATGTTCCTAAAAAAAGATGAACCTGTAAAAGATGAAAAAGTTGTTTGTCTGATACAGGAGGGAAAATGGTTACAAATGGAACAAAGGGATTCCAATAACGAGCGTATGGGGAACATTCATATGAAGGAACCAGAGCAATGGGATGATTTGGTTAATACGATTAGAACATTTGTAGCAGAAGCCAAAAAACAGAGAAAAGAATAATGTGTTAGTGAAAAGCAGATTCGTAAAAACGGTCTGCTTTTTTTGTGAGGAAAAAGAGATGAAGTTATTAAAACAAGTAGTATTGCTTCTTGCAATTATGCTTGCCATGGCAATGCCGGTATCGGTTTATGCAGCCGGGGAAGGGAACATCGACAATGGCGGTGGAGGTATGGGAGCAGGAACGAGAACTAATTTTTGGAGCAGCCACGATGAGGGTGTGCGCGTAACGGTAATCAGAGCCAGTGATGGTGCAGTTGCATCAGCATCCATTGACCTTACCAACAAGCATCCGACTGATATCCGGGTGCATTTTGGAAAAGTAAGCAAGACTTCCTACAGGAATGGCGCAGGACTTTCTGCAAGGATGGGAGGCTATACATTTTATAATCCAGCACAGTCCCTGCCACAGATTATCAGTACTTCAAGAGGAGGGGCAAACCTTGCAGCCATCAAACAGTACTTTACGGACGAGCAGGTGATCAGAGCCATTGCAGGATATGTCGGCATGGATTTCCAGACGCTGACAAACGGAGAGTACAAGCTGTTATTAGAGCCGATTGCATATGTGACGTTTGAGGGAGTCCGGACTGCGTTTACCGCCACGGAAGCGGCAAAATACAACCAGTTAAGGGGCGGCCTGTTGCGAAAGAAAATGCCGTCCCTGTCCCATAAAAACCTGCCGCTTGCCATGTTTTTGGAAACATCGGATTTAGGATATCCGGCGTGGAGCGGCTCTAAGACAGAGAAAGCGAATGATGAGGATATCATCCGCGCATTAGGACTTGGCATCGTGCGGTTTAATGAGGTGGTCACACCGGAAGTCATCGAAGCGGACTATGAATACCGTGTGGATACGGATGTGATAACGGCGGTCACGGTCAGTGGAGGACAGAGTGATCCGGACAACTCCGTCACCGTGACATTTTCTATTCTGGGAAGAAGCTACAAGGTTGAAAATGTGTATTACCCAGAGGACGGACAGCAGCTCGTGTGGGTAAAATGGCATACCCCGTCCACGGAACAGCACATCACGATTAGCGTGACCGCCAGCGGAGGCAGTGCATCCGTGAGCCGGGGAACCATCACGGCGAACATTGTGGATCTGGATGACAATCCACCGCCAAATCCTGTTGCAGATGACAGAAATGACAGCTACCGGAAAGAAAATGCAGTGATGCCTGTAAATCCAGAAAAGACACAGGCGGCATGGAGTGTCTGGAAAGCCAAGTGGAAGGAAAAATGGGTATGGCACAGTGACTGGAACTGGGAGTCAGAGGATCATTCGGCAAGCTGTGAGGCAGGATGCACACAGAGCCATGGATACTGGCAGGATGATGGCGAGTATGTGGATGAAGGCTGGTGGGAATTTGAAGAGAAACATTATTCGGCATCCCTGACCGCAGATATGCATCTGGTCACGGATGAGAAGGCACCGACCGCGGACGGCATGGTTACCAAAAGCGGGTATGGTGTGAATGTTTCCCTGAGTGCAAGGGCATCGAGCAGCCAGACATCCGCAACAACAGCACCGCAGACAGCAGTCAGTTACTTCCCGGAATTTTATTACGAAACCTACTGGCGGCTTTTAGAGAGAACCAGAAATGGATACAGTGCGGTCTTTGAATTTAAGAATAATGAGTATTCCACTTATTACCGGAGAACACATTTCACACCGGTCTGGATGCCGGACGGGGAGTACCGGGTATACACGTACCTGCTCGACTGCTGGACACCGGATGGAATGCTTTCCGTGAACCTGTCAAACGCTGTGCAGATATCTGGAAGCCTGTGGGATGACTGGCATATCGCACCGCAGAATGTGAGGTAGGAAACCGATGGGATATGAGAGAATCCAAAAGCCGGAAGGACTGCTGTACCATTACACCAGAAAAGAAAATCTGGAATCCATCTTAAGGGATGGGAGGATACGGAAATTTTGTGACCGGGAAACATGGTTCACGAAATCCCTTGCAGATACGCTGCGGCTTATGTCACTCACGGTGATGCAGGAGGGAGCAGCTTATTATGATGCGAGCGGCAGGCTGCAGCGTTACCCGGCATTTGTACCGGAGGATTATGTAGTTTTAGAACTTACCCCGCGCTACCAGAGCGGGGAATGGGTGATCTGGAATCAGGAACTTCCACCTAATGCGCCGGAGTCCGTAAGGGAGCTTGCGGAAGAGTTCAGCCACTTAAAACTCGGATACCGTGGAGATTTAAAGTTCTGGGAGAATCCTGTCATTTATGAGATGACAGACCTTTTGGAAGAACCGGACCAGACCAGTGAAATGAAAATGCAGTAAAAAAACAGAAAAAAGGAAAGGAAGATCAGATGAAGAAAAAGAAATGGATGATGATGGCAGTGATGGTGCTTGCACTTACGATGATGTTTGGAACTACAGTATATGCGTCAGGGAAAGGGGATGTGGCAGGCGCAATCGAGGGTACATGGCAGGATGCCTCCGCACAGATCAAGACAGTAGTCAATAAGGTGGTGTTTCCGGCAATCGACCTGATACTTGCCGTATTCTTCTTTGCAAAGCTGGGTACGGCATACTTCGATTACCGAAAACACGGACAGTTTGAATGGGCGGCACCCGCAATCCTGTTTGCGTGTCTGGTATTCACGCTGACGGCACCGACCTATATCTGGAAAATCCTTGGCATATAGGGGATGGTGAGAAAGAAGGTGTCAGATGTTTATATTTGATTTTGTTGCGGAAACCGTACTAGACCAGATCATCGACTGGCTGTATGGGAAGATCGTTGGATTTCTCAATGATTTTTTTGCAATGATGAACAATATGGGGGTGGAATTGTTTGACCTGCCGTGGGTGAATGCAATTACCACTTTTTTTAGTTGGCTTGGCTGGGCATTGTTTGTGGTAGGGCTGGTGGTCGGAGCTTTTGAATGTGCCATAGAGTATCAGGGAGGAAGGGGCAGTATCAAGGATACTGCCTTAAACTATGTCAAGGGATTTATGGCGGTCAGCCTGTTTTCCATTCTTCCGGTCAACTTATACTCCCTAAGTGTGTCGCTGCAGAGTTCCTTCGGATCGGCATTATCCGGCATTACAGATGCGGAAAGCATCGGGATGACTGCACAGCAGGTGCTTATGTCAGCCGCCATGCCGGGAGTGGGGAATCCGATCCTGCAGATATTCTGTGCCGTGATGATGGGGTATGCCGTGATAAAAGTGTTTTTCGGAAACCTGAAAAGAGGAGGCATCCTGCTCATACAGATCGCAGTTGGAAGCCTTTATATGTTTTCTGTTCCAAGAGGATATATTGACGGTTTTACCCAGTGGTGCAAGCAGGTCATTGGAATCTGTCTCACCGCTTTCCTGCAGTCCACCATGCTCACGGCAGGACTCATGATCTTCAAGGACCATCCTCTGCTTGGTCTGGGTGTCATGCTTTCCTCCACGGAGGTGCCGAGGATTGCCGGACAGTTCGGACTGGACACCAGCACAAAGGCAAACCTGATGAGCGGAGTTTATGCAGCGCAGACAGCCATCAACATTTCAAAAACGGTTGTCAAAGCAGTGGCAGCATAAGGCGGTGAAAGGATGGAGAAAAAGCTGGGGAGTCTGTTCGATGGGATCGGGGGATTTCCATTGGCAGCAAAAAGAAATGGCATACGGCCTGTGTGGGCGAGTGAGATAGAAAAGTTTCCCATGGCAGTTACCATGTACCGGTTCCCGGAGATGAAACACATGGGAGACATTACAAAACTGCATGGGGAAAACCTCCCGGTTGTGGATGTGATAGCCGGGGGTTCGCCATGTCAGGACTTATCCATTGCCGGGAGACGCGCAGGACTTGCGGGGATGCGTTCCGGTCTCTTTTTAGAGCAGGTACGCATCATAAAAGAAATGCGCAGGCAGGAGGAAAGGAGGAAAAACAGCAGTGGAAGGAGAGCAGATGTCCCTGTTCGACCTCGGTATATGGTCTGGGAAAATGTGCCGGGAGCCTTCTCAAGCGGAGAACCAAAAGGAGCAGATTTTAAGAGAGTCCTCGAAGAAGTCTGTGGTATATCGGAGGAGTCCGTATCTTTACCTGGACCGCCGGATGGGGCATGGACTCCTGCCGGGATTATTCTGGGACAGGAATTCTCTGTTGCTTGGAGAGTACTGGACGCTCAATTTTGGGGAGTCCCCCAGAGACGCAGAAGAATCTTCCTTGTCGCAGATTTTGGAGGCCACAGTGCCGGAGAGATATTATTTGAGTCCGAAAGCGTGTGGAGGCATTATCAGGAGAGCAGGGAACAGAGGGAAAAAGCTGCCGCCGATCTTGGAGGCGGCACTTTTGATGCAGGCACAGGAGCCGACATCGTGTGTCTGATGGATCAGGGAGGACAGCGGATGGATGTGTACCGGAACCTTATCGGTACACTTCTGGCACACAGTTCAAGCACACCGCCCATTATCATGGCGAGCAGTCAGGCAAATGCAGAAATCGGGATCGGATACTGTCCGACCATTACAGCAGCGGCAGGGATGGCAGGCAATAACCAGCCGATCCTGTTTGACAATCACGGACCGGACACCCGCTACAGCGGACCGGTGAAAGTGGCACAGACCATTACTTCTGCACTGGGGACGGGAGGCAACAATACGCCGCTTGCTGTTCATGGAGAACCCTACTGCATCGCCGGAAATGTCATCAACCGTCAGGATAAAAACGGGGGAAACGGCTGCGGCTATCAGCAGGGAGTCAGTTATACGCTGACAACAGAGGACAGGCACTGTGTGGCATACACGGATGACCTGCAGAGAAAAAAGCGTGTGAGGAAACTCATACCGCTTGAGTGTGAAAGACTTATGGGATTCCCGGACCACTGGACGGACATTCCGGGAGCAAGTGACAGTGTCCGGTACCGGGCATTGGGAAACAGCGTGGCAGTGCCGTGTGTGGAATATATCCTCTGTGGCATTGCTTATTTTTTAGAAAGACAGGAGGGAGAACGGGATGTACATATACCCGGATAATCTGAAATCGAAAGCGAGCATGTGGCTGTGGGAGTTAAAAGACCTTGCAGTGACAGGAATCATCGTACTGATATCCGTGTTTGCATTTGCCTATGCAAAACTGTGGTTCCCGATGGTGATAGCAGGTGTATACGCATTTTTAACGATACAGGTGGAGGATACCACCATCTTAAAATTTATCCGCTATGCATGTGCGTATTTTTTGGTGGAACAGCAGCATTATGAATGGAGGTATACCGCAAATGAAACGGAAGAATGAACAGTCCACAAGGGAGCTGATGGGGACAAAAGAACTGTCGGATTACAGCATCCGCACCTACCGGAAGGACGAGCTGGTCTATTTTCTGATCCAGCCGAGCAACCTGTCCGTGTTGTCGGAGGAGAGCCTTTCCGCAAGAATCTATGGACTCATGACGGTATTAAAAGGCATCACAGAAATCGAGATGATGTGCTTAAATTCCCGTGAAAATTTTGAGGACAACAAAAGATATTTAAAGAACCGCGCGGAGGAAGAAACCAACCCGACTGTGCGGAAACTGCTGGAACTGGATGCAGGACACCTTGACCGGATGCAGGTGCAGATGGCAACGGCGAGGGAGTTTTTACTGATTATCCGGCTGAGAAACCAGAAGGAGAATGAGGTGTTCGCTTACTTAAACCGTATCGAAAAAATGCTGGTGGAACAGGGATTTACATCCAAAAGAGCGGATGAGGAGGACATGAAGAGGATACTGGCTGTTTACTTTGAACAGAATGTCACAACGGAAAAATTTGAAGAATTTGATGGAGAGAGGTGGATCATTTTAAATGAATAACAACAGAAAGAAAAAAACACAGACACAGACACCGGGGGAAGAGAGGCTTAAGAGTTTCCTTGATATGATCGCACCGTCCGTCATCCAGTTTTACACGGATCATTATATCTGCGGGAATACGTTCCGCAGTGTCTGGGCACTCAGGGAATATCCGACTGCAACGGATGAGCAGGCAATCCTGCGCCATCTTGGGGAAAAGGATGGCGTGACACTGCGTATCTATACCAGACAGGTCACACCGGCAGAGGAGAAAAAAATCATCAGCAATGCGGCAAACAAGAACCGCATGAAACAGGGGAATACAGAAAATTTACAGGAGACAGTCACGGCAGCGAGCAACCTGCAGGATGTGACCAACATCATTGCGACCATGCACCGCAACAGGGAGCCGTTACTTCATACGGCTGTGTATCTGGAGTTATCCGCAGCGGATATGGATAAGTTGAAGCTGTTGCAGACCGAAGTGTTGACAGAACTCATCCGTTCCAAACTGAACGTGGATAAGCTGCTGCTGCGCCAGAAACAGGGGTTCTTATGTGTGCATCCGGCTGGCAGAAATGTCTTTCTGGAACAGTTTGAACGTGCGCTTCCGGCTTCAAGTGTGGCAAACCTGTTCCCGTTCAACTACTCCGGCAAGACCGATAAGAACGGATTTTATATCGGGAGGGATAAGTTTGGAAGCAATGTCATTGTAGATTTTAACCAGAGAGCGGATGACAAGACCAATGCCAATATCCTCATCCTTGGAAACTCCGGGCAGGGAAAATCCTACCTGTTAAAATTGATACAGACTATCCTGCGGGAGTCCGGGATGAAAGTTATCTGCCTGGACCCGGAGCATGAATATGTGGATTTGACCGGAAATCTGGGAGGCTGTTTTGTGGATCTGATGAGCGGGGAGTATATCATCAATGTGTTAGAACCCAAAACATGGGATGAAAACGGCAGCCCGGAGGATACGGAGGCACCCTATGCGTTTCGCTGTTCCTCAAAATTAAGCCAGCATATCTCTTTCTTAAAAGACTTTTTCCGAAGCTATAAGAATTTTACGGACAGCCAGCTTGACACGATAGAAATCATGTTAGCGAAACTTTATGAGAAGTGGAACATAGGGGATGATACGGACTTTGGCAGGCTTACGCCAAAGGATTACCCGGTCCTGTCTGACCTTTACGATCTGATGGAGGAGGAATATAAGCATTACGACGCGAAGAAGAAACAACTGTATACCGCAGAGCTTCTGCAGGAAATCTGTCTTGGACTTCACTCCATGTGTAAGGGAGCGGAGTCCAAATTTTTTAACGGACATACGAATATCACGGACAGCAGCTTCCTGACGTTCGGTGTCAAGGGACTGCTTCAGGCGAGCAAAAATGTGAAGGATGCCATGCTGTTTAATGTGCTTTCCTTCATGTCCAATGAACTTCTGACCAACGGGCATACGGCAGCCTGCATCGATGAGTTTTATCTGTTCCTTACAAACCTGACCGCCGTGGAATATATCCGCAACTTTATGAAACGTGTGCGTAAAAAGGACAGTGCCGTCATCCTTGCCAGCCAGAATCTGGAGGACTTCAATATCGATGGAATCCGGGAGTACACGAAACCGCTGTTTTCCATCCCAACCCATGTATTCCTGTTCAATGCGGGAAACATTGATTCCAGATTTTATATCGACACCCTGCAGCTTGAGCAGAGCGAATACAACCTGATCCGTTATCCGCAGAGGGGCGTGTGCCTCTATAAATGCGGCAATGAACGTTACAACCTCATGGTACATGCACCGGAGTACAAGGAGAAACTGTTCGGAAGTGCCGGAGGACGATAAGTCAGGGAAAAAGGAAGGAGGGATGCCAAACTATGGACATGAGGGAGCAGAAATTCGGCATTGAGATCGAGATGACAGGCATTACCAGACAGCGTGCTGCGGAGGTCATGGCAGCCTATTTTTCCTCCACGGCCAGCTATGATGGTGGAAGCTATAAAGAGTACAGTGTCAGGGATGCGGCAGGCCGCAGATGGAAAGTCATGTATGACTCCAGCATTGAGGCACAGAAAAAAGGCGGCGGTTATGCGGGGGAGGAGTACAAGGTAGAATTTGTTTCCCCCATCTGTGAATACGCGGATATCCCTGTCATACAGGAACTCATCCGGCAGCTCCGGCATGCAGGTGCAGTGGCAGGAAAGAATACGGGCATCCATGTGCATATCAATGCGGCACCCCATGATGCAAGGACACTGCGGAACATCACCAACATCATGTACAGCAAGGAAGATTTGATCTATAAGGCACTTCAGGTAGATGTAGAGAGGGAGCATCGTTACTGCCAGAAGGTGGAAGAGGACTTTTTGCAGGAACTGAACCGGAAGAAACCAAAGAGTCTGGAGGAAGTGAGCAGGATCTGGTACAAGGGGGTTGATGGAAGGCACAGGCATTACCATGAAAGCCGTTACCACTGTCTGAATCTGCACAGCGTGTTCCAGAAGGGAACGATTGAGTTTCGTCTGTTTAACTCCACTACCCATGCAGGAAAAATAAAGGCATATATCCAGCTCTGCCTTGCCATTTCTGCGCAGGCATTGAACCAGAAATGTGCCAGCCGGATCAAGACTGCCAGCACCAACGAAAAATATACATTCCGTACCTGGCTGTTAAGGCTGGGAATGATCGGGGATGAATTTAAGACGGCGCGGAAGTTTCTTCTGGAAAATCTGGAGGGCGGCATTGCATGGAAGGACCCGGAACAGGCTGTGAGACAGAAGGAAAGACTGCGTGCGATGAAAGAAAAGAAAGAACTGGAAATCGGACATGCACAGCAGGCAGACAGCATGGAAGAAGAGGTGCCGGAGGATGCACAGGGAATGAACATGACCATGTAAAAACAAAACGCAGAGAAAGGAAACAAGAATATGAACATGACAGGAAGAAGATATATTGCATACGGCTCGAACTTAAACCGGGCGCAGATGGCACTGCGCTGCCCCGATGCAAAGGTGGTAGGAACCGGGGAAATCAAGGACTATGAGCTGTTGTTCCGTGGAAACAGGAACGGGGCGGTAGCTACGGTGGAGCCGAAAAAAGGGGAGAGTGTACCGGTGTTAATCTGGGAGATTAGTCCGAGAGATGAGTTTAACCTGGACCGTTATGAGGGATATCCGAGACTGTATGGAAAAGAAATGCTGGAAGTGGAGCTGGATGGAAAACGGGAGAAAATGATGGCATATACCATGACGGAGGGGTATGCCATGGGAGTCCCTTCGGAACATTACCTTGCTACCATCCGCACCGGATATCAGGAGGCAGGATTTGATGAGGATGTTCTGATGGCAGGTGTTGAAAAGAGCAGGGAACGAATGAAACAGGAGATGGAAGCAGAGAGAATGGAGGAAGCACCATGGAGCCAGCAACTGCCGCTCTGATCGCAAGGGCAGCCATAGCAGCCGGAACCAATAAAAAAGTGTGGACAGGGATTGCCTCCGTACTGGCAGCCTTGTGTCTTCCGGTCATCCTTGCCGTCATGTGCTACATTAGCATTGCCTCCGGTGGAACAGAGCATAACCGGGCGGCAGTGCATCTGGCATTCGATGGAGGGGAAGCACCGGATGGAATGCCTGCGGATTATCAGGCTTATGTCCGCCAGATGCAGGAAAGTTTTGCGGAGCTGGATGCCATATTAGATGACATTGATGGCATGACAGAAGGGGAAGTGTGCGACAGGTATCTGGTCAAATCCGTTTTTTATTCTCTGTATTTCGGCGCAGACCGGGTACGGCTTGAGACGGATGATTATAAAAAATTCGCAGACTGTTTTGTGGATTATGAGGAACGGACACAAAACATAGAGCAGGAGGACGGGACCGTCACGCTGGAAAAATATACCGTGGCAGTTGCCATTGGGGATAAGACAAAAATCTTCCAAAAACTTGCATCCGACTATGGAGTTACCGCAACTTATGAACAACAGTCCAATGCAGTCAATGTGTGGTATGTGGCAAAGTATGACACGGCAGCCCCGACAGAGGGGGATGAATTTTCCGACTGGGGCGGCTGGAACGGGGCAGGGGATATCCCTGTGTATGATCTGCCGGCCAACGGGAATGGGAGTGATATCGTACAGCTTGCATTATCAAGACTGGGGCATCCGTACTCGCAGGCACTCCGCGGAACCGGGAATTATGTCGACTGCAGTTACCTGACGCTGTGGTGTTACAGACAGATAGGAATCTCCCTGCCGGGAACGGCGGCAGAGCAGGGAAGATATATGGTGGAGCATAACCTGACGGTTGCAAAGGAATCACTGCAGCCGGGGGACCTTGTGTTCTGGAGCCACAAACCAAACGGAAGATACATGAACATCACGCATGTGGGCATCTATGCCGGAGACGGCATGGTCGTGGATGCGTCCTATTCCAAAGGGAAGGTGGTGTACCGTCCCCTGTTTGATAACGATAAGCAGGTACTGTATGGCAGGCCGCAGTAAATTTTTTGATGCCGCAGGCATCTGTTTTCCGCCAGAAAATGGAAATGAAGGAGGAGCGATATGGCAGAAAAAGAAATAAAAATCACATTTGCCGGGGAGAAACTGGAGGCATTAAGTTTCTTTCTGGCAGAGCAGGGAGGAAAAACCGTGGAGGAGCTGTTGAAGAGCCATCTCGATAAATCTTATGAGAAAAATGTTCCTGCACAGGTCAGAAAATTTGTGGAGAGCAGAATGGAAACTCCACAGGAGACAGCAAATCAGGAGGAGGAATCCCAGAGAACGGGAGGCACAAGACAGCAGAGAGCATCCGGCAGACGGAGCAGGGAGACACAGAATCAGGAAGAGCAGCCGAGAGAGCCGGTGCCGGAAACTGTGGAAGAGACAGCAGAAAATACGATGAGCATGGGAATGTGAGGCGGATCAGTGAACGGATATGAAGAGAAAATAAAAGACCGTCTGTTTCTGGAAGTGTGCAATGCGGCAGGCAGAGAGGAATGGGACGGACTGGCGCATCAGCAGAAGGAAAACCTCATGCTGGTATGCCGTCTCAGCGGGTATGACGAAAAGTTTCAGAGGGACTGCGGACTTGTCACCAGAGAGCAGATGGAGCATTGGGGGATAGAAGAAGAGGTGCTTTTTCAGGATGCATGGGCAAATATGTTTGCAAAACGTCCGCCGCTCCTTATGGATTTTGAGGATGCCTACGGGCATCACTATGACCAGAATATCCTTTCGATGGAGAAAAAACCGGAGAGAATCTGGAGGACGGATGCCGACTTTTATGTCCTTACCAACAACATGGATCATGGGGCGGTGTACATGATGGACGAGGCAACGCTGCAAAAATCAGCAGAAAAGCTGGATGGAAATCTGATCGTCCTTCCGGCATCCATCCACGATGTGTATCTTATGGTGGAGCGGGAAGGCCTGGACATGGAACGGCTGAGGAATGGGGTATATGGAGCAAACAGGGCGTTCCCGGATGCAGACTATCTGTCCGATGAGATTTACCGATATGACAGGGATACGCACAGGCTGTCTGTCATACCGGGGAGCGTGCAGGAAGAGCAGGCAGGAATGGTGCTGTATCAATAGTGTGTTTTTCTGAAAATAATTTCAACTGAGAGTTTAAATTTGGAGGTAAAGTGATGAAACAGGCAGTCGTTACGATCAAATATGATGAGGAAAAGTTAAATGCTGTGAAACAGTATATGGGAAAAAAGGACGCAGATTTTGATGCGGAACTGAAGGAAGTCCTTGGAAAAATGTATGAGAAATATGTGCCGCAGGCGGTCCGTGAATACATTGAAAGCAGAGGGGATGTGCCGCCTGCAATCAAAAAGGCAAACCGCCAGCAGGGAAAAAACAGTGCGGCATCCGGCAGTGCTGCGGAGAATGAGTAGGGAACGGAGGAAGCATGGACAAGATAAAGATTCTGAAAGTAGAGCCGGGGAAACCTCCCTGTGTGAAGGAGATTGCGAATGACTTTAAGGCAAGTCAGGAAGAGGTGGAGGGAGACATTGAGTGCGTTGGTTTTGGAGATGGATGTGTGGCAGTAATCAACGCTGAAGGAAAACTAAATGGAATGCAGCCGAACCGCAGGAATGGTGATGATATCATCTGCGGTCCATTTTTTATCTGCGGGGATACCCCGGACGGTGATTTCATTTCCCTGACGGAGCAGCAGATCGAAGAATATACAAGACGATTTGGAGAGATTGAGCAGTTTACAGGGCAGGAACCGGAACTGGAGCCACATATGACCATCCTCGCTTTTTAAGAAAGTGACAGGACAATGGAAAGGAAACGGCACAGACACCGCCGTGTGAGCCTGCGTGTGGCAACGTGTGACGTTATTCTGCAAAACTGGATAAAGTGACCGACTAGGCTGCATTCTGCCCTGTGTGAGCCGATTTGGAGAAATTAACAGAAAAACCGGAGTGCGGAGGCATCCAAGACTCCGAAAATGGGGATGAAACGGGGCTGTAAAACAGGGTCGAAAATAGTGCAGGTTAAAGGGGTTATGCCGCAAAAGAGCGGCTTAACCCGTCAGACGCCCACCGGCAGAGCCGTTGGGCAGTTCTAAGCATGGCATAACTTTTTTGGAAGCTTCGGAAAGGTTATGCCATTTTTATTTTTGATACAGCGCAATCAGGCAGTAGAGGCCGGCAGAAGTTATGCCTTTTGCGGAAACAGGGAAAAAAGTCTATAGACAGAGGAAAAAGAAGGAGGAAATGAGTAGTCCCATGGGGTGAGGTGCGCACCACTACCAGAATGGGACGATGAAAGTATTGGAATTATTTGCAGGAACAAGGAGTATCGGGAAAGCCTTTGAACAACGGGGACATGAAGTATTCAGTGTGGAATGGTCGAAAGATTTTGAAAACATTGATCTGTATGAGGACATCAGCAAGGTGACGGCGGAGGATATCTTAAAACTTTTTGGAAAACCGGATGTCATCTGGGCGAGTCCTGACTGCGCTACTTTTAGTATTGCAGCGATCAGCCATCACAGAAAAAAGAATCCAGAGACAGGAAGTCTTGAACCGGTCAGTGCATATGCAAAATTCTGTGACAAGGTAGACAAACATGTGCTGGAACTCATTGAGCAGTTACAGCCAAAGTATTATTTTATAGAGAATCCAAGAGGCGGCATGCGCAAGATGGAATGGATGAAGAATCTGCCAAGATATACAGTGACCTATTGCCAGTATGGAGATAACAGAATGAAACCGACTGATATCTGGACGAATCATCCGAACCCTGGATTCCTGCCGATGTGTCATAACGGTGATCCATGCCATGTACCGGCACCGAGGGGAAGCAAGACAGGAACGCAGGGACTGAAAGGTTCGAGGGAGCGCAGTGTGATACCGCAGAAACTGTGTGAGCATATCGTAGATATTTGTGAGGAGGGATGAAATGAATACAAAAGCAATTTATACCGTTCACGAAAACGGAAAGGAACACTATTTCTTTTCGGAACATGCGGGAGGTTTCAGTTACCCTTTTGCAGTAGCTGATTTTCTGCATAGTCTAAAAGGTGTGCTGAATGACCCGATGTCTCCACAAAAAGGATTATGTGCAGCACCAATGCTGGAACAGATGAAAGGCAATTATTTGTTCCCGGAAGAGATAGAAGGAAAGGAATTATTTACTGCGGTTAAAAAAGAGCAGATGTTTCAACTTGCAGTGAAAGAGCAGGAATCATTTGGAATTGAAATCGATATGGAACAGGATACGGTATCATTCCATTTCCGAGAGGGAGAGGAAGAACTGCAGGAATTTTGTGACATAGGGTTTCCAAGGCATGGAGAAACGGGAGAGTATAGCGGTGAAACATTTTATTATGCCGCAGATAATCTGAGAGTCCAAAATATGATGGATGGAATTGAAATGCCAATCAGTGCAGAAAATGAAGAAGCATACAGGAGCATGATATTAAAGGCTGTGCAGAAACAAACTGAGGAGCAGAGTACGGGAATGAGCCAGCAGATGTAAGTTAATTATGATTGAGAAAACAGCCATTTTTTGATATACTTTGCAGATAGGAAATGGCTGTAAAATCATAAAGGACGGTGTGCAGTTATGATGGATTTAGATGAAGTATACAATAGTACGATAAAAAAGACACAGTCTCTATTGGAAAGTAAAGGAATTGCGCTTTCACTACGAGAAATAAAAAAATTAGATACAATTAATTTATCTGGTTTTAGAAATGATGGGGAAAGATTGCTAAGGCTGGAACTAGCAGAAAAATATGGGGAGAACAAATTAGAACAGTCTTTGGGATATCAGATTTTATATCCATTTATAGATGAGGGGGTTATAAAAACAACAACGAAAAGAGATGAGGTATTTTATACTCATTTTTATGTAGCAAATAAAAGAGAGAATGATTTTGATCTTGTTATTTTTGAATACGATTTGTATAATGGCAAATTTTATTTAAGATATGGAATAGAGGCAGATGAAATACCAATCCGTAGGGAAGGGGATGGTATAAAGTGTGGAATAATTAGATATGGCTGTATGAAAAACTTTATTTTTGATGTTTTTTCTGAAGAAGAGTTGCACCAATATTATGATTCTATGGAATATTTGATTGTAAAAGAGTTTGCTGAGAAAGAGGAGAAACATAGTAGTAGTCAAACAGATATTATTTTGAATCAGGTAATCAGTACCTTTTCATCTATTAATTTCTTGTTGGAAAAAGATAAAAAATCTGTTGAATCAATAAGAAATGCACATCATGTAAAAATAGAAAACGATTTTACAGATGAGACAAGTCCAAAGCGAAAAATAATACATTTAGAGGGAGAAGTTCAAATTGAAGTGCTTCCGTCTTTTGAGGACAAAGAGGCAGTAGAAGAAAAAACAATTAAACGACGTACAAATGTTTGGATGGTATCTGGACATTTACGGCATTATAAAAGTGGAAAAGTAATATTTATTAGTTCATATCCCAAAGGTCCCGAAAGAGACAAAAAGAAACCTAAGAAAAAAGATTATGATTTACCACAGGAAGATGATGAGTAGGACATCTGCCAGAAATGGCAGGTGTTTTTCTTTGGCATTATGGAGCAAAATATAGAGTACAGGAATGAGCCAGCAGATGTAAGGAGATAGAGGAGAATGGAAAAAGTCAGAAAAGCATTTTACATTGAAGAAGAACTGCTGGGGCAGGTAGATGCCCTGTTACCACAGGCAGATGTGCGTTCACGAAACGAATTTGTCAATCAGGCACTGCGGTTTTATATCGGATATCTCACTTCGGAGAAAATAGAGAACTATATGCTGACAACCATCTCCTCCGTCATGCATGCAACGGTAAAGGACAGCGAGAACCGTATGGCTCGTGCCATGTATAAACTTGCAGTGGAAACTTCCAAGCTGTCCCATGTGATTGCATACAGCCATGGCGTGGATGAGCAGGCACTCGGAAAGCTGCAGGCAAAGTGTGCAGAAGAGGTGAAACGGATCAATGGAGCAGTGAGATTTGAGGATGCATATCAATATCAGCAGGGGGATCGTTTTTAAGAAATAATTTATTGAAATGCGGTAAGACTTACAGTATGATAAAAGAAAAGGAAGGAGTGGTGCATGATGACACAGATGAAGGAACGAGCAGTTGAGCTGATAGAACGTATTCCAGATGAAAAAATGTTTTATGTGATCAATATTCTTCAGAATCTTGAGGAAATGTCATCCAACAGACCTGCAGATAAGAAACAGGCAATGGAAGCACTCCAGAATGTGCTGAAGTTCAGCGGAAGATTACCGGAAGATTTTGACGCAGATAAGGAATTACAGGAGGCAAGGGAGGAAAAGTATGGTAATATTGGTTGACACAAATATTATTATAGATGCACTTGCCAATCGGGAACCATATGCTGATGATGCAAAAAGAATTATGGAAAAATGTGCGGCAAGGGAAATCACAGGAATACTTGCGGCACATAGCATACCAAACTTGTTTTATATTCTTAGAAAAAATTTCAGTCAGGAAGAAAGAAGATTTCTTCTGAAAAATTTATGTGAGATATTTCAGATTTCTGATTTGAATGAAAAGAAGATAGTAGCTGCATTGGAAAACAATGCATTTTCAGATTTTGAAGATGGTCTGCAGGAAGAATGTGCAGTTGAGGCCATGGCAGATTATATTGTTACACGAAATCCGGCTGATTTTAAGCATTCAAGAGTAAAAGTAATTCTCCCAGACGAGTTGTTGAGAGAGTTAGAAAAAAATTAATTATCAGAAGGGAATACAGGACCATTACTTCGGTAGTGGTCTTTTCTGTACTCTTAAAAGCTGTGAATTTATGAGGAGGAAACATAGTTGAAAGATTTTGAAGGGTTCATTAAGAACTATGCTACCAGAGATTTTATCTATTTTTTTGCGGAAAAATCTATCGAAATATATAAAAATCAAGTAGAAAAATTAGATGAACATTTGGTATGTAATATTACATTTCCTTTAAACATTATTCAGCATGGTTTTATACATAAGCAGGCAAAAGTTATGTTATCGGCATGGGATATTCCGAACATGGCATATCTTTCTATCACGAATGCTAATGATTACAGAAATGATATTATGACAGAACAATTAGCAGGAAGAGTGGTCAACCTGTACCGTGGGTATGAAAATAAGCACTCAGGAAGTGAATATATTGAAAATAATGGATTGCCTGGTATATTCAAATATTTGATGGGAATGTCATATGAACAATTTAAATATGCAAATCCGGCATGGATATATCAGAACTATAACCGCAATTACCATATGCTGATTGGTTCGCCTAATATTAACAGGAAAAAAATAGTTGATATCAATGTGATTACAAATGAATTATTTGGACTTACAGCAGAGGAATTGTTGGAAGTAGAATGTATTATCTGGTGGCTGTGTTCTATTCATCCAGATCCATTAAGCGCACCGGAAGAGTTATATAGAGAAAAAGAAAATAGCATTCTGACAAAGAAAAATCTGGAGCGGGTTATAAGTTATTATTCTGTGACTTATGAGCAAGTGAGAAACTCATCATTGGGAAAACAGATTTTTTACAACAAACCATTTGTGATTACGCAAAAGACAAAAGAAACGATTGCGGTCAGTTTCTATTTGGTACAGATGATGATAGCAGATGGATTGTACTGGCTGATTCGGGATTACTATCACAATAATCATTGGGGACAAAAATTTATAAATGCTTTTGGAGAGATGTTTGAGGATTACTTTGAAGAACTGGCAGGTTTATATCTGCCCAAGAATTCATGGCATAAGATTCCAGAGGAAAGAAAAAAGAGTGCAGATTATTATGTTGAAGTGGATGAAGCGGTATTTTTGTTTGAGTTAAAATCAGGATTACTTGGACTGGGAGCAAAACAGCAGGTGCCGGATGTTGGGCAGATTGATACATTTTATAACAGGAACATAAAAGAGGCATATGAGCAGTTGAAAGTATCAGAGCAGGAATATAGAGGGGAGAAACCAGTAATAAAGGTTTTTCTTTTGTATGAGAGTATGACTAATACGCAGATGATCATGGCTTCATTGCCGGAAATATTTGAGCAGGACCCAGAATGTTATATCATGACAATAGATGATCTGGAGATGCTTCTGGCAACCTATAAAAAGGATAAAAGCAGATTTGATGATGTTGTGAAAGCACTTGTTGAAAACAAAAGAGGAGGCAACGACTATAAGAGTGTTCTGGAAATATTGAATATATATCAGGCAGTTGGCGATATGCATTTTATTGGAGAAAGAGATTATTTCAATAAAATAGCAGAAAAGCTGAAAAAGGAATTAGGGACAGACCAATAAGGAGGACACCATGCCCAAACTTATCCTACGCTGCAACTACCTCAAAAACTCCCCGCCCGCACACCTTGCTAATTACATCAATTACATCGGCACCCGTGAGGGCGTGGAGAAGGTAGGCAGCACGACATCTTCACTGCCAGCCACCGACCGGCAGAAAAGTCTGATTGAAGATATTCTGGCAAAGATTCCCGATGCGAACCGGATGCATGAGTATCACGATTATATCCAAAGACCAACCAGAGAAAATGCATCGGAGTTTATTACGCAGGCGTTGGAAAATAACCTTGACATCATAGCGAAAAAGAAAAATTATATGGATTATCTGGCAAACAGACCGGGAGTAGAAATCATAGGTACTCACGGTCTGTTTTCAAATGAGGGAGAACCAGTGGTGCTGTCCCGTGTGGCAGAAGAGGTGGCAAATCATCCCGGTGTGATCTGGACGAATGTCATCAGCTTGCGGAGGGAGGATGCCGAGCGGTTAGGCTATGACAGTGCCGCCCAGTGGCAGGCACTGTTGAGGAGCAGGGTGCAGTTGCTGTGTGAGAATTGTAAGATAGACAGCCGGAACCTGAAATGGTATGCGGCATTCCACAATGAATCCCATCATCCCCATGTGCATCTGGTGGTCTATTCTTCTGATCCGTCCGAGGGATACTTGACGGCAAAGGGAATTGATGCCATGCGTTCTGCATACGCACATGATATTTTCCGGCAGGAGTTTCTAAGCATCTATGAGAAAGCAACCGAACAGAGAAACCAGTTAAAAGAGCAGGCAGAAAAAAGTCTGCTTTTTTTGTTGCAGCAAATGCAGGAGGGAGTCTGCCATCATCCCCAAATTGCACAACAGATGCAGCTTTTATCCAGACGGTTAAAAAATACCGGAGGGAAAAAGGTGTATGGATACTTAAAGGCAGATGTGAAGGCCATCGTAAATGACATTGTAGATGAACTGGCAAAGGAAGAGCGTGTGGCAGAATGCTATCAGGCATGGCAAAAAAGCAGGGAGGAGATACAGCATTACTATAAAGATTCGGAAATAGAGATGATACCGCTGTCACAGCAGAAGGAGCTAAAGAGCGTTAAAAATATGGTCATCCGTGAGGCAGTCCGTTTTGGAGAAGGGTATCTGTATCTGGAAGAAGCGGAAACGGGAATGGAACGGCTGGAAGAGATATCTGAACAGCAGACAGAAAGCCTTGCCACATTGCAGGGGGAGGACATGCCGGATATCCTGCCTGGACAGATGGAGGAGCAGGAACCAGACAGGCAGGAAGAAGAGCATGGGGAATCCGCTTCTTATTTTGCCAGATGGACGGACCGGTATAAAGAAGCGAGGGAATATCTCTACGGCACAATGGAAAAAGAACCGGATGAGGAGGCAGCCCATGAGATTATGCTGGAAGAGGCAGAGCAGGGAAATGCGTATGCCATGCACGACATGGGAAAGATTTATGCGCAGGGCATTGGCTGTGAGGCAGATAAAGAAATGGCAGATGTGTGGTACAAAAAAGCATTAGCGGCAATGCATTATGTAGAGCAGAAGAAAAGAAATACCTATCTGGAATACCGCATCGGAAAAATGTATCAGTACGGACTTGGCACAGACGAGAATCTGGAACAGGCAGCGGAGTGGTTTTCCAAGGCGGCAGCAAAGGAACATAAGTATGCGCTCTATTCCCTTGGCATGCTCTATCTGCAGGGGAAAGGAGTGGAGCAGGATGAGGAAACCGCATATAGTCTGCTGTTCCGTTCTTACAGCAAGGGAAATCCCTATGCGGCGTATGAACTTGGAAAACTGTATGAGACAGGATGCGGAACAGAGAAAAATCAGGAAAAGTCGGAAAATTGTTATCGTGTAGCCTTTCTAGGTTTTCTGAATCTTGAGAAAAGATCAAAGGATGATACGCTCTGGTATCGTATCGGCTGCATGTATCTGCATGGGATCGGGACAGAGGCAGACGAAACGAAAGCGGAACATTATCTGACAAAGGCATCTGATTATGGCAACACCCATGCCTCCTATCAGCTTGCCAGACTCTATATCAGACAGGAGAGCCAAAAGTTAAGCGGGGAGTCTGGGACAGCACCGGATTACGCAAAGATTGCAAAAGCGGTAAAGTGGCTGGAAGAATCAGCCGCACAGGAAAATCCGTTTGCGGATTATGCAATCGGACGGTTGTACAGGGAAGGCACACTGGTAGCAGAGGACATGGAAAAAGCAGTGTTCCACCTGAAACGTGCCGCAAATGCCAGAAACAGCTATGCACAGTATCAGCTTGGGAAAATATATCTGGAAGAGGACACTAAAAACATTCCGGTAGCCATACAGTATCTGACACTGGCTGCGAAACAGAAAAATCAATTTGCAGCATACAGGTTAGGGAAACTTTATCTTGCCGGAGAAGAACTGCCAAAGAACACGGAACTGGCACTGCATTATCTGAAGATGGCGGCAGACACCGAAAACCAGTATGCACAATATGCCCTTGGGAAAGTGTATCTGATCGGAAAGGATGTCCAGCAGGACAAGGAACTGGCATACGATTATTTTTTAAAATCCGCAGAGCAGGGAAATATTTATGCAGCGTATTTTTTAGAACACTGGAATGATATGCCACACCCCGATCTGTTCTTAATGGCAACAAGGCTCATGCGGCATCTGGAACATATCATCGAAGAGAATGTGGCTGGAAGAAAGAGTGGAGGACGCAGGCAGGGGATTGACAGAAAACTCGCACGAAAAATCCGTCAGAAGAAGATTGCACAGGGACATGCCGTGGATGACCATGAGGACATGGTACAAACACAGTGATCACAGGAGGAGTGGTAGAAATGATGAGAGGAGGTACGATTGGGAGATTTTATTTATTTTACAGAGGAACAGAAGGAGCGAGCCAATGCGGTACATATTGCGGACATCCTTCGCCGGGAGCATGAGGAAGTGGAGCGTTCCGGAAATGAATGGCGTTGGAAACGGCACAGGAGTGTGACTTTCCGGGGGAGCAGTTGGTACCGCCACAGCAGACAGGTCGGAAGTCATGCCATTGATTTTATGCAGGAGTTCTTCGGGATGTCCTACCCGGAGGCGGTGAGCTATCTGCTGGACGGAGAACAGGGACAGATTATTGAACGGGGAAAAAGGCAGGAGACAAAAAGAAAACCGGCAAGAGCCGGGAAGGGACGGCAGGCTGTAGACAAAGAACAGACAGAGGAAAGAAAAGAACCAAAAGAGCCAAAGGAACTGAAACCGCCGGAGAAAAATCCGACCATGAAGAGAGTCTATGCATATCTTCTGCAGAAACGTCATATTGACAGGGAAATCCTCTCGTACTTTGCAAAGGAAGGAACCATATATGAATCTGCGGAGCATCACAACATTGTGTTTGCCGGACTGGACAGCGAGGGGAAAATCCGGCATATCCATGTGAAGGGGAGCTATTCTGACGGCAGGAGCTTCCGGCTGAATCAGGAAGGCTCGGAAGCTGCCTACGGATTTGGATACAGGGGAAACGGGAACAGACTGTATGTGTTTGAGGCACCCATTGACCTGTTATCATTTCTGTCCCTGTATCCAGAGAACTGGCAGGGGAACAGTTATATCACCTTAAACGGTGTGGCAGAGCATGCCATGCTGCAGGCATTGAAAGACAATCCCAGACTGGATACGGTTGTGCTGTGCCTTGACCATGATCCGGCAGGCATAGAGGCGTGCGGCAGACTGGCAGAGATTCTGGTACGCAATGGATATGGTGCGGTAAAGAGGTTACAGTCAGCCTGCAAAGACTGGAATGAGGATTTAAAAGGCAGATATGGTGAGGAAACAATTCCGGCACAGGAGCATCCGAGAGTCATGGAATGCAGGGCATGGACAGAGGTGCTGAAAGAAGTGACGGAATCCATCAACATCAAGTATGCCAACAGAAGTTATATCTGCCGTTATTATCAGGATATTTATAATGAACTGAAAAAGGGCAGGGGCAGGGAACAGCTTATGGATGCCTTTGACGGACCGGGGATGCTTTTGACCGGAGTGCTTGTGCGGTGCATGGAAAAAGAGGGAATCGCACTTGGCAGGGAAACTAGTGCAGACCAGATACTGGAAAATCTGTCAAAGCGTTATCAGCCGCATAAAGACAAGGGAAACTTCAACACCCGCATCCGGCAGATGCAGGCAGCCTTTGAAGAAACACTGGAGGTGTTCGATACAAAAGACTTAGAACAAAAAGAAGATCAGGAACTGCTTGCCAGAAAATGTATGAGCCTTGCGATGGAATGCATCCGGGCTCATATTTTTGTTGCCATCGACTGCGGGGAAGAGCAGATGAAGCCGGCAAAACAGACTGTGAAGGAACAGAAAATGGAACATCAGGAGGGAGGAATGATGCTATGCAGCCAGTCGTGATGCTGGTGATCGCAGGGGTGGCAATGTTTTCCGTGATTGGAGGCGTGTCACTTCTGTCACACTATTATACATTAAACGGAATCAAGAGCAGGACTGTCGGGGACGGTCAGCATGGAACGGCGAGATTTGCCACGAAAAAGGAAATCGCAGAAACCTATGTGCAGGTGCCCTATGAACCGGAGCTGTGGCGCAGGGGTGAGAACCTGCCGGCTGCACAGGGACTGGTACTCGGCAGCATGGAGCGGGCAGGAAAACTATACGCACTGGTGGATACCGGGGATGTGCATTGCCTGATGATCGGTGCGGCAGGAGTCGGAAAGACCGCACATTTTCTGTATCCCAACATTGAATATGCCTGTGCCTGTGGAATGAGTTTCCTGACCACGGACACAAAGGGAGATTTATACCGCAACTATGCAGGCATTGCAAAAAAATACTATGGCTACCATACGGCAGTCATCGATCTCCGTAATCCGACCAGAAGCGATGGTGACAATATGCTCCATCTGGTCAACAAATACATGGATGAGTATCTTGCAGACCATACGAACCTGAGTGCCAAGGCAAAAGCGGAAAAATATGCGAAGATTACGGCAAAGACCATTATCTCCTCCGGTGGTACGGACAGTTCCAGCTATGGACAGAATGCGTTTTTCTATGATGCGGCAGAAGGCGTGCTGACGGCAGCCATCCTGCTCATTGCGGAATTCTGCCCGGATGGAAAAAGACACATCATCAGCGTGTTCAAGCTGATACAGGATTTACTTGCACCATCTAAAGTGAAAGGGAAAAACCAGTTCCAGCTACTTCTGGCAAAACTCCCGGATACCCACAAGGCGAAATGGTTTGCAGGGGCAGCCTTAAATACGGCAGAGCAGTCCATGCAGTCGGTTCTCTCCACGGCATTATCCAGACTGAATGCTTTTCTGGATTCCGAGCTGGAGCAGATACTCTGTTTTGATACCGCCATCGATGCAGAGCTTTTCTGCAAACAAAAGACGGCGGTGTTTCTGGTCATGCCGGAGGAGGACAATACCAAGTATTTTATTATTTCTCTGATCTTACAGCAGCTCTACCGGGAAATCCTCGTGGTGGCAGACGAGAACGGAGGAAAGCTGGACAACCGTGTAGTTTTCTATTGGGATGAGGTCGGAACGATTCCGAAGATTGAAAGTGCAGAGATGATGTTCTCAGCGTCCCGATCCAGAAGGGTGAGTATCGTACCCATGATTCAGTCCTTTGCCCAGCTTAATAAGAATTATGGGAAAGAGGGTGCAGAAATCATTATCGATAACTGTCAGGATACCATCTTCGGAGGGTTCGCTCCGAACTCGGAGTCAGCGGAAGTGCTGTCAAAGAGCCTGGGCAACAAAACCGTCATGTCCGGTTCCATCAGCCGGGGAAAGAATGATCCGAGCCAGTCCCTCCAGATGATCCAAAGACCGCTCATGACAGCGGATGAATTAAAGTCACTGCCAAAAGGAAACTTTATCGTATCAAAGACCGGGACTCACCCTATGTGGACAAAACTGAAACTGTTCTTAAAATGGGGCATCACATTTGAAGAACCCTATGAGATTGAAGAAAAATCTGCAAGAAAGGTAGCATACGCAGACAAGCAGGAAATTGAAGAGGAGATCATACGGAGATATATGTGCTGTATGGAAGAACCGGAGGATACACCTGTGGAAATGGCAAGGACAGGAGGCATGCAGCAGACACCGCTGACGGACACCATGAAAAAGATGCGGCAGACCTTACGGACGGAAGATTAGGAGGCAGGGTGACTAGGAAAGAAATCTATGAAACAGAGCTGCCACACAGGGCTGTGGCGGTCTATCTGTATCTGGAGACTCGTGCGGACAGGGAGAGGACATGCTATCCGGCAATCGGTACCATTGCCAGAGAGCTGCACCTGTCTGTAAGTACGGTCAAGCGTGCAATCCATGATTTTGAGTGTGCAGGATTTATACAAAAAAAGCAGAGATGGCGTGAGAACGGAGGAAAGAGCAGCCTGCTCTATGAAATCATAAAATAGGCACAAAGGGATTACTGCGCCGGTCAGGTGGACTATGGTATGGTTCACCGTGGCCTGTGCAGGGAACTTTTCACTTTAAGGGAAAGGACAGAGAAAAGAAAATACAGTTGGCGATATGAAACATCAATATTTTTTTGGAAAAAACTAAGAATTGAAGTATTATCAGATGGATCAGGTTGAGTGAAAAAGTAAATTCCACTGTAAAATTTAATTCCACTCTGCAGACTAAATTCTGATAATTACAACTAAGAAAATAGATTGCAACAGACGAAAAATGGCTTATAATAGGGTCATGACGAAGAATGTTAGGGAAAAAACTGCATAGCAAACAGACGACTGTACTGTATCCGGTAAGACTAAATTCCACTCGCCTGAAGCGGATTATGTATGTTTTTGATGATCCTTTATTCCTTGTCAAAAAAATTATTTTATAAGATCAGGTGTAAGGATGATATCATCTGGAGATATCTCTCTTAATTTAAAAACATGGTATGTTTCCTGGTCAAAAAGTAACTGAGCCAGTCTGATGGGAGGAAGACCATTCAGGCTGGCTCTTGCTGATGAATTGATATGATTCATGATTTTATCAGTATCCCACTGAGTGAGCTTGTCAAAGCTGCTTCCCTTGCGACAACCAGTTTTAGATGGACAACCATTGCAGACAAATGGTGCTCTTAAAAGGCGTTTGCAAGTATCAGGGACAAAGTCTTTACATACCCTGTTGCAACTAATCTTCTTACGGATGGAGAAAATCAATTCAGATGATAATCCTCAATAGTTTTTTGAAATTCCCGTGTGAGGGGGAAAGTTGATTACAAACAGAA
>OBAM01000151.1_pt1 | contig 84735 bp, 72 predicted proteins | sample 1517751 | NCBI WGS metagenome assembly OBAM01 (sample SAMN04571703, study PRJEB22368) | human gut metagenome | biome: human gut; material: stool | host: Homo sapiens | place: Luxembourg | collected 2012-10-18
ACAACGAACACTTCACTGCCTTCCGATTCTGCGAATCTGCGTACCTCGGCAACATATTCGTTGGAGGCTGCGTCATCTGCAAGGTCATCCTCGGATACATTGGCAGCATAGATTACCGGCTTGGCTGTGAGAAGAGTATAGGAAGCAATCAGAGCCTTCTCGTCATCATCATCTGTCTCAAAGCTGCGTGCTGACCTGCCCTCCTCAAGGTGAGCCTTGAGTCTCTTAAGAAGGTCATTCTCCTTAGCGAGAGCCTTGTCATTCATGGCAGCACGTCCGACCTTGGCGATTCTTCTTTCAAGAATATCTATATCTGAGAATATAAGCTCAAGATTGATGGTATCAATATCTCTAATAGGGTCAACGCTTCCATCTACGTGTACAATGTTGCTGTCCTCAAAGCAGCGGACTACATGAACAATAGCGTCAACCTCACGGATATGTGAGAGAAACTGGTTTCCAAGTCCCTCACCCTTGGAGGCACCCTTTACAAGTCCCGCGATATCTACAAACTCAATGGCAGCAGGTGTGATTTTAGCTGAATTATAAAGTGCAGCAAGTTTATTTAAACGCTCATCCGGAACAGTAACAATGCCCACGTTAGGGTCAATGGTACAGAACGGATAGTTAGCGGATTCAGCACCTGCCTTTGTAAGTGAATTAAATAACGTACTTTTGCCGACGTTCGGCAGACCAACAATACCTAATTTCATATTGATTCCTCGTTTCTGTTTACTTAAAGATGTATCTAATCATACGGACTTATAGTAGCATAATGGGAAGAAAAAAGCAATGCGAATACCCGAATAACTATAAAATAAAGTAACTGTTCAGAGCCACCTCGAAAATGCTATGCATTTCCTCGGTGTGGCGTATCCGCCAAATAGATTTTCATATAAAAGCGTTCATTTGTGCAAGCACATCTCACACTTTTATACGAAAATCTGCTTGGCTCTGAACAGTTATAAAATAAACAAGGGGGTTGTCATTGGAAAATAAAAGAAGTATTATATATATAATTATTTTTTGGCATGGAGGTTATGTATGAACACAACAATAAGATTTCCGCATCTGGGACTTACCCTCAACCCGGGTAAATCATTTACGGTGTTCGGAATTGAGATTGCATATTATGGAGTGATAATAGCGCTTGGTATGCTTGCCGGTGCACTTGTCGCCTACCGTGAGGCGAAAAAGACGGGACAGAAGGTCGACGATTACATTGATTTTACGCTGTATACACTGATTGCAGCCATAATAGGCGCCAGAATATACTATGTCATTTTTGAGTGGGACTATTACAGCGCGCATCCGCTTGAAATATTCAATCTCAGGGCGGGAGGACTTGCCATATACGGAGGAGTGTTAGCATCCGCTCTCACACTTTTTATATTTACGAAGGTAAAGAAGCTTAAGTTCTGGCTTATGGCGGACACGGCTGTTCAGGGACTTATAATAGGACAGATTATAGGGCGCTGGGGCAACTTCTTTAACAGGGAGGCGTTCGGCGGCTACACGGACAGCCTTTTTGCAATGCAGCTTCCTGTATCTGAAGCGAAGGGAATCACACAGGAGCTCATCGAACATCTTGTGACTATTGACGGTGTGAGCTATGTTCAGGTGCACCCGACATTCTTATATGAAGGAACCTGGAACCTGTTGCTGTTCATCGGTATATGCCTCTACAAGAGACATAAGAAGTTCGACGGAGAGATATTCGCGATATACCTTATGGGCTACGGCGTGGGACGATTCATCATAGAGGGACTCAGAACAGACCAGCTTGTGATAAAGGCATTGGGCGGAATAGCTGCCTCACAGGTGCTCTCCATAATACTTATTGTATTAGCGGTGGCGTTTGTTATATATAACAGGGTGCAGCTAAAGAAGAGAACACCGGTAACCAAGGATGGGAATGAACAGTAGAGAGAAGTAAAGATATACCTTATACACTTTTGCAAAATAAAAAGAATAGAAATTGTACGAATATTATAGAAAAACCATCTGTTTGGAGAAAATATCCAAGCAGATGGTTTTTTGTTTTCTGGGAAATTCTTCCTCTACAGCAAAAAGGACTTGATTTTAGTGTATTAAAGGTATAAAATGTCATCATAAGTGGTGAAAAGTGAAACAAAGTGGTAGAAAGTGGTAGATTGAGTACGCTTTTTCCCATCAGAGAAGTACGAAGTGAAGGGAGGCGGTGATAATAATGTTCATGGGCGAGTACAGCCATTCCATAGATGCTAAGGGAAGGCTGATTATGCCTGCCAAGTTCAGAGAACAGCTTGGAGATGAATTTATTGTCACTAAGAGCCCGGATAAATGTCTGTACATATATTCCAATGATGACTGGAGGGTTTTTGAGGAGAAGCTTGCCACCCTGCCTATTACGAACAAGGAGACAAGACAGTTTGTGAGATTTTTCCTTGCGGGAGCGGCAGACTGTGAGGTGGACAAGCAGGGAAGGTTTCTTCTTCCGGCAGTGCTCAGGGAGTATGCCGGGCTTGACAAGGAGGTCATATTGGCCGGAGCTTCCAAGAAAATCGAGATTTGGAATAAGGACAGATACTTAGCTGACCAGAAGGAGTACGAGGATAATATTGATGAAATCGCAGCCAATATGGAGAAATTCGGTTTCAGTATTTAAGGAGAAAGTATATGGAATTTGAACACATACCGGTGTTACTTAACGAAACAATAGATAGTCTTGCAATCAAGCCGGATGGAATATATGTGGATGGAACCTTAGGGGGAGCCGGACATTCATACCATATATGTGAGCATTTAGGAGAGAACGGGAGACTTATAGGCATTGACCAGGATGAGGAAGCGATAGCTGCGGCGACCAGGAGACTTGAACCCTTCGCCGATAAGGTGACCATAGTCAGAAGTAATTATGTGAATATGAAAAATGTACTCGCTGAGCTTGGGATAAATAGGGTTGACGGAATACTTCTCGATATAGGAGTGTCATCCCATCAGTTAGATGACGCGGACAGAGGCTTCACCTACAAGGATGATGATGCACCGCTTGATATGAGAATGGATAACAGGCAGAGCCTTACGGCTGAGGTTGTGGTGAATGAGTATTCCGAGAGCGAATTATTTCATATTATCAAGGACTATGGCGAGGATCAGTTTGCCAAGAATATCGCTAAGCACATAGTACGCATGAGGAATGAGATTGGAAGAATCACAACGACAGGACAGCTTGTCGAGGCTGTCAAGGCTGCTATTCCGATGAAGTTCCGTGCTACGGGAGGACATCCTGCGAAGCAGACCTTTCAGGCAATAAGGATTGAGGTTAACAAGGAGCTTGATGTACTTGAGAACTCCATAGACGATATGATAGAGCTTTTGAATGATGGAGGAAGATTGAGCATTATCACATTCCATTCACTTGAGGACAGGATAGTCAAGAACGGATTTAAGAAGAATGTGGATGTGTGCACATGTCCTCCGAATTTCCCGGTATGCGTGTGCGGCAATAAGCCGAAGGGTGTGATTATAACGAGAAAGCCTATTGTACCGACGGAGGAAGAGCTTGAGGTAAATAAGAGAGCAAAGAGTTCAAAGTTGAGGGTTTTTGAAAGAAGGCGGGATAATTAAATGGCAGATAGCAGAAATAATAGAAATTCATACAGAACAGTCTATGTTAATGATAACCTTGCCCGCAAGCAGGAGGCATACATTGAGACAACATCTCCTAGAAAGCGGGAGACAGTAACACAGCAGCCGGAGAAACAGGACTTACACAAGGCGCACACCAAGGCTAATCATGGACTCAGTTCCAGCTTCGGTTTTGCATTCACACTGGTGATGGCAGGAGTCATGGTAGGAATTTTTATCGTGCTTACAAAATATATTTCACTTAATATCAACATGACACAGAAAGCAAGGGAGATTGCAAGCCTCAGAAAAGAACTTTCAACTATGACCATGGAGAATGATAATCTGGAAATCGCTATCAATTCATCCATAGATTATGACTATATATATAAGGTCGCTACTGAGGAACTTGGAATGGTTTATCCATCGTGCAGTCAGATTGTCAGCTATGACAGTGAGGACAGTGAGTATGTTGTCCAGTATAAGGATGTGGAGTAGGTACAACTATGAACAACAGTAATATCATGCAGCCGGATGAGACTAAGCCAGTTAAGAAGGAATATGCTTTTGTCCGGAAGATAAAAACAAGGAAATTGCAACGGAAGATGAAATTTAAGCTGTTGTTTGTGGCAGGTGTCGTTGTGATTGCCTTTTTTTTACTTGCATTAAGAATGATAGATATAAACCGTTCTAATCAGGATCTGTATTCCAAGAAGGTATTTGATAACCTCAGATATAAGAACTCAACAATTCTTGCTAAGAGAGGGGACATAACGGACAGAACGGGAACGGTGCTTGCATATTCACAGAAGGTCTATAATCTTATACTTGACCCTAACAACTATTGGGAAGAGGATACGGACAGGGAGGCGAACATAGAACTGCTGGTTCAGTGCTTAGGTCTTGACAGGCAGGAGCTTCTTGATACATATAACAGCTATGAGAATAAGAACTGTGCTTACAAGAAGGTGTTGAAATATCTCACCTATGACCAGGTTACGGAGTATAAGGCAGCAAAGGAGGCTGATTCCAATAAATATGCTGCTTCATGGCTAGAGGAGGAGTACATAAGAACCTATCCCTACGATTCATTGCTTGCCTCCGTGTTAGGGTATGCAACGGAGGCCGCGGGTGTAATCGGAATTGAAAATCAGTACAATTCATATCTTACCGGGACTAACGGAAGAGAATATGGATATGTCGGAGAGGACTCCGATATGGAGACAACCATAAAGCCGGCTATAAATGGCAGTACCGTGGTGCTGACCATCAATGCCAATATACAGAGAATTGTTGAGAAAAAGATAAGAGAATTTAATGAAGCCTACGGTTCAAAACATACATCAGTAATAATTGCGGATCCTAATAACGGACAGATACTATCAATGGCACAGTATCCGAGCTTCGACCTCAATAATCCAAGCGATTTGTCGGCATATTACACGGAAGAGGAACTCTCAGAGATGAATAATGACGCGATGGTGGATGCGTTGTACGATGTATGGAGCAACTACTGTGTGTCGACGATATTTGAGCCGGGTTCGGTATTTAAGGCATTTACCATTGCAAGTGGAATTGAGGAAGGAATCTTAGACGGAACAGAGGAATACTTATGTGACGGTCATGAGGTGGTTATGGGAACGAAGATAAGCTGCGCACACCCGGAGGGACATGGGCTGCTGACCGTTAGCCAGGCACTTGAGGAGTCATGCAATGACGCATTGATGCAGATGGCGGCAACTATCGGAAAAGATGTATTCTATGATTACGTGAGCAGATTTAATTTCGGAGCAAAGACGGGGGTTGACCTGCCCGGCGAAGAATATGGACTGATTATAAAGAAGGATTTGGTTACGGATATCGATCTTGCGACCAACAGCTTCGGTCAGAACCTTAATGTTACCATGGTGCAGGAGGTGGCAGCATTCTCCTCGCTTATAAATGGTGGCAGCTACTATCAGCCTCACCTTGTCAAGGAGATAAAGAGCGCAGGTGGAGAGACTCTGTTAGAGAATGAAAGCGTTCTTGTGAGAAAGACAGTGTCGGAGGAGACCTCTCAGACATTGAGAGGATATCTCAAAAATGTTGTGGATTATGGTACAGGCGGTTATCTTAAGATTGCGGGCTACAGTGTCGGGGGAAAGACAGGAGCAGCCGAGAAGCAGCCAAGAGACAAGCAGCATTATGTGACATCATTTATAGGCTTCATGCCGGCGGAGGAGCCACAGGTTGTATTCTATGTTGTTCTTGATGAAGCGCAGGTTGAGGACTTTGATACCTCAAGGGCAGCGCAGGAGCTTGCAAGAGATATTATGATAGAGCTTATTCCGTATCTTGAGATATATCCGGTTGATGAGTCCTATGAGATTAATGTCGGAGGACTGCCGACACCTACTCAGTCCCAGCCGGAGAGCAGTGCTGAGTATGTCACGGACGAGAACGGTGAGACGGTCACGGACGCCGAAGGAAATCCTGAGACGGTGGAAGCTACAGAGCCGCCAACGCAGGAGTCGACACAACCGTCAAGTGAGGCACCGACGCAGGAGCCGACACAACCGTCAAGTGAGACACTGACGGAGGAAACCACGCAGCCATCAACGCAGGAGCCGACACAATCATCTGCCCAGGAGCAGCCTGATGAACCGGCTGAATCATCGATGGAGAATCAGACAGAGGCTCCGACATAGTGAAATGGGAATGTGACAGAATAAATATTGTATATCATTAAAACCTTCATAATAAAATGTACTATCGGCAGTTAAACAGCCGGTTGAATTGTTTTGAGAATTTTATTATGGAGGTTTTTGTTTTGGAAAGCCGGAGAAATGTAGGCAGGATGAAACGTAAGCTGATGGTCGGTGTGACGTTAGCAGCAGTTGTTATAGTTCTTTTGCTTGTACGGCTTGCAGTTATTATGCTGGTCGAGTCTGAGTATTATGGACAAAGGGCAAAGGAACTCCATGAAAGGGAAAGGCCGATAAAGGCTGCGCGAGGCAGGATTATTTCCGGGGATGGAACGGTTCTCGCCTCGAATAAGACCGTGTGCACGATTTCTGTAGTCCATGCGCAGATAACGGAGCCGGATAAGGTGATAGATGTCCTTTCAAGTGAACTCGGAATGGACAGGGAGAAGGTGGCAAAGAGCGTACATAAGGTCTCATCCATGGAGCGGATAAAGACGAATGTAACGAAGGAAATAGGTGATGCGATAAGGGAATACGGACTTGACGGAGTTAAGATTGATGAGGATAGCAGAAGGTACTATCCGTTTGGGAGCTTGGCTTCAAAGGTAATCGGGTTTACAGGAAGTGATAATCAGGGGATTATCGGACTTGAGGTCCGCTATGATGAGGAGCTTGCCGGGGAGGCGGGGCAGATACTTACAATGACGGATGCAGGCGGGATTGAGCTTAAGAAGGAGGGGGAGGAGAGAGTAGAGCCTGTAAATGGGGACGATTTGATAGTGAGCCTGGATTATAATATACAGACTTACGCACAGCAGGCAGCCTATAAGGCATACGAGGCGAAAAAGGCAAAGAGAGTGTCCATTATTGTAATGAATCCTCAGGACGGAAGAATATACGCGATGGTTAACGTGCCGGAGTATAATCTTAATGCACCATACACATTGATTGATGAGTACAGCTCATTGACGGTGACGCAAAAGGATGAGAATGGTGATGATGTGACAAAGACCATTCCAAAGGAAGAGCTTACAAATGAACAGAAAATGAATCTTCTCAATAATATGTGGCGTAATTTCTGTATAAATGATACCTATGAACCGGGTTCAACATTTAAGATTGTCACAGCGACGGCGGCTCTTGAAAAAGGAGTTGTGAGTCTTAGCGATAGCTTTTATTGTAGGGGAAGTCTTACGGTAGGTGGCAGGACGATAAGATGTCATAAGACTTCCGGACATGGCTCACAGACATTTGCGCAGACACTTATGAATTCCTGCAATCCTGCATTTATAACATGGGGAAGCAGGGTGGGTGCGGAGGATTTCTTTGCATACATGAAAAAGCTGGGGCTTCTTGAAAAGACAGGTGTGGACCTGCCGGGAGAAGCGGGAACCATCATTCACAAGCTCAAAAATGTGGGTGAGGTTGAGCTTGCAACAATGAGCTTCGGACAGTCATTCCAGATTACACCGCTGCAGCTTCTACGTGCCGCCAGTGCTATCATCAACGGCGGGACACTGATAACACCCCATTTTGCGGTGAAGACCGTGAATGAGGACGGAGAGACAACCAAGGTGTTTGAGTACGAAAGGGTTGAAAATGCTGTATCCGGGGAGACGAGTGGGCTTATGAAACAGCTCCTTGAGAGCGTTGTTTCGGAAGGCGGTGGTAAGCGCTGCTACATAGATGGCTACAGAATTGGCGGCAAGACGGCAACCTCGCAGAAGCTTCCGAGAGGTTCAGGAAAGTATATCGCTTCATTTATAGGCTTTGCGCCGGCGGATAATCCGCAGGTGATTGCAATGTGTATCATAGATGAGCCGGAGGGAATATATTATGGAGGAACCATAGCGGCTCCGGTTATCAGGGAGGTGTTTGAAAATATACTGCCGTATCTTGGAATTGAGCAGGAAGTTGTTGAATTTTCCAATGAATAGGGATATTATGAATTGAGTGCAGTTATGAATGTATTTATTTAGGAAACAATTCATGCGATTCGATTATGAAAATAGTATCAGGTGAATAAAGATATAGGAGAGAGACAGAAAAATGAATCTTAGTGGGAAGAAAGTAATCGTTGTAGGTACAGGAATAAGCGGAATAGGCGCTGTTAAGCTTTTATGCGAGGTAGGTGCGCAGGCGGTTCTCTATGATGGAAATGATAAGCTTGATAAGGCAGAGATTGAGAGCAGACTGCCTGAGGGTGCGGAGGCGGATATTGTACTTGGCACCATGGAGGATTCGCTTTTAGACAGCGCGGACCTTGCGGTTATAAGTCCGGGAGTTCCGATAGACAGTCCTGTTGTGGTTAAATTTAATGAGAAGAACATCCCTGTGTGGGGAGAGATAGAGCTTGCATACAATTATGAGAAGGGTGTTGTTGCGGCAATCACCGGAACGAACGGAAAGACAACAACAACAACTCTCGTAGGCGAGATAATAAAAGCATGGGGCAGGGAGACATTTGTTGTCGGAAATATAGGAAATTCATATACTGCTGAGGTGCTTAAGACAACAGAAGGTTCCGTGACTGTTGCTGAAATATCCAGCTTCCAGCTTGAGACAGTACATGAGTTCCATCCAAAGGTAAGTGCTATTTTAAATATTACACCCGACCACCTGAATAGACATTATACCATGGAAAACTATGCTGCTGTTAAGGAAAGAATAGCGGCTAATCAGACAAAGGATGACTTTGTGGTGCTTAATTATGATGACGAGGTTTTAAGAAGGTTCGGAGAAGTTACAACGGCGACACCGGTATATTTTTCAAGAAAGCACCATGTAAACCATGGTACATACCTTGAAGGTACTATGATAAAGTATACTGATGGTGCGAAGGTTATCGATGTAATAGACGTAAGAGATATGCTCCTTTTTGGAGCGCATAACCATGAGAATGTCATGGCTGCGGCAGCTATATGTATACAGATGGGCGTGCCGGTGGGAATTATTGCGGATACAATAAGAAGCTTTAAGGCTGTTGAACACCGCATAGAATATGTGCGTACACTTGATGGGGTTGAGTATTATAATGATTCTAAGGGAACGAACCCTGATTCAACCATCAAGGCTATAGAGGCAATGCCTAAAAAGACTATACTTATAGCTGGAGGCTACGATAAACATTCGGAATTTGATGAGATGATAAAGTGCTTTAAGGATACGATTATAGAGCTTGTTCTTCTCGGTGTTACCAAGGATAAGATAGCTGCTGCTGCAAGAGAGCAGGGCTTTGAAAACATACGCTTTGTTGAGACTCTCAAAGAAGCGGTTGAGGTATGCCGTGAGGATGCCAGGGAGGGTCAGATAGTACTCCTGTCGCCTGCATGTGCGAGCTGGGATATGTTTAAGAGCTATGAGGAGCGCGGAAAATTATTCAAGCAGTATGTTAATGAATTGTAAGACATGGAGGATTGCCGATGGCAAAGAAGCGGGCAAAAACAAAATATTTTGATTATTCTTTGCTGGTGATAATACTGTTTCTGGTGTGCTTTGGATTAGTGATGGTGTATTCGACCAGTTATTACAGCGGAATGAAACTTCCTAAGAACCCTGATCCTGCGTTCTATTTAAAAAAGCAGGTTAAATCTACGATTCTTGGAATGGCTGCATTTGTTTTCTGCATTTTTTTCGATTATAAATACTACTATAAGCTTGCACCATGGATATATGCCGGGGCTGTATTTTCTATACTGCTTATACTCACACCGCTGGGAGTTGATATTAACCATGCAAGGAGATGGATAAATGTAGGTTTCGGTACTATACAGCCTGCTGAGATATGTAAGCTTGCGGTTATCATATCGGTATCAGCTTATATTGTAATGACAGGAAAGGCGATTGATAAATTCCGCAATCTGATTGTTGTTGCGGTGCTCACGCTCATACCAACAGGAATGATTCTTGTTATTACAAAGAACCTCAGCTCGGCAATAATTGTTTTCGGCATAGGATTTGTGATTTACTTTGTGGCGACTAAGAGATATTGGCCTTTTGCGTTGATGGCGGTATTTGGCGCTGCAGGAATTGCTGCATTTATATTGTATATACATTATTATGTTGACCCGGTGACTGCGGGTGTTGAGATTGATGAGGATACAGGCTTCCGTATGATGAGAATACTTGCATGGAGACATCCGGAGGAGTATGCGTCCGGCAAGGGTTATCAGACACTTCAGGCATTGTATGCCCTTGGCTCGGGAGGCTTTTTCGGAAAGGGACTTGGCGAGAGCATACAGAAGCTGGGATTCATACCTGAGGCACAGAATGATATGATTTTCTCGGTTGTATGTGAGGAGCTGGGACTTTTCGGTGGAATATGCCTTATACTTCTTTTCGGAATGATGATATGGCGCTTCGTTATTATAGCGCTGCATTCCCCTGACATGTTCGGATTTCTTCTTGTTGCCGGTGTGACAGCACATATTGCGATTCAGGTTATACTTAACATTGCCGTTGTCACCAATATGATTCCCAATACGGGAATTACACTTCCTTTTATAAGCTATGGAGGAACATCGGTAATGTTTCTCCTTGCTGAGATGGGGATAGTCTTAAATGTATCAAGACATATAAAGTATAGGCATGCTTGAGAATGCATACGGCTTATGAGTCATCATTTGAGGCTTACTGCATATAATAATTTGTATACCTGTAATGGGGGGATTATATGCAGGACAACGAAAATGCTGTGGTTGTATACCCGTGCAGCAGGCTTTCAGGTGAGATAAGGCTTCAGGGCTCGAAAAATTCGGTGCTTCCCATCATGGCGGCGGCATTGTTAAAGGCAGGGGTTACTGTTCTGGAAAATTGCCCGGATATAGCGGATGTTCATGCAATGTCGGGGCTGTTGAAAAAATGCGGATGCCGTGTGGAATATAATGAACATGTGATGAGAATTGATGCTTCTGCCGCCGATAACGGAATATTAGATGATGAATACAGCACTAAAATGCGCGCTTCTATACTGCTTATGGGAAGCTGTCTCGGACGGTTCGGGCGGTTCGTTATGCCACCGCCCGGAGGGTGTGCAATAGGGAAAAGACCTATAGATTTCCATGTGTCGGCTATGCGTCAGCTTGGTGCGGACATAAGTGGGAATTCTGGCGGGGTTGATGCGTATGTGGGCGGACATGGCTTAATGGGCTGTGATATAAGGCTTCCATTTCCGAGCGTCGGAGCTACGCAGAACTGCCTGATTGCGGCTATGGGCGCGAAGAAAAGCACAAGAATTTTTAATGCTTCATCAGAGCCGGAGGTATGGGATTTATGTTGCTACCTCAGAATGCTCGGGGCGCAGATAGAGGGTGAGCGGACAGGAAATATAGAGATAACACCTCCGCCGGTAATAAACAGTGAAGATATTCACTATACGGTTCCTGCGGACCGCATTGTTGCAGGGACGATTCTTGTGGCGGCTGCAGGATGTACGGGAAATGTGTATATACCTAATATCGAATGTGACAGAATACAGAGCGTCATAAAGTATTTAGGTGCCCATGCGGCGGTTAAGGCTCCGGGGGTTGTACTGAATACGGACAGAAGAAAGCAGCTGGAATGTGCTGTCTCCACAGGACCATTTCCGGAATTCCCAACCGATATGCAGTCACAGTTTCTTGCACTTATGGCTGTATCGGGGAATTTTTGTATAATGGAGGAAAATGTCTTTGATACACGCTTCAAGGCGGCGTATGAGCTTAACAGGCTTGGGGCTGATATCAGGATAGATGGAAGAACAGCCTATGTGTATGGCAGGAGACATTTACACGGTGGAACTGTGACAGCAAGTGACTTGAGGGGCGGTGCGGCGCTGGTATTGGCAGGACTGTTTGCCGATGAACCGGTTACCGTAAGGGGCTGTGAGTATATACGCAGAGGTTATGAGAATCTGTCCGGCGATTTAAGGGAGCTGGGCGCCAGGATTTATGAGTGCAGTGTTGATTAAGGAGAGAAAGATGTCACATACAAGAAGAAAAAAAGGAAATATACTGATAAAGCTTCTGATTGTGCTTGTGATATTTTTGGGACTTGCGACAGGGGTATTATATGTTGCAGCCACACATTTTAAAATAACGCAGATAAGCTTTGAGGGAACGGACAGATACACTGATGATGAACTGAAGGAATATATTTTCGGTCAAAATGAATACGTCAATTCACTTAAGTTAGGATATGACTTAAAGCATGATTACGTTAAGGTTTCCATACCATTTATAGAGACGTATGATGTGAATATCGAATATCCGGATAAGGTACATGTAATACTATATGAGAAAAGCATAGTTGCCTATATAATATACAAGGGAAACTATATGTATTTCGATAAAGATGGAATAGTTGTTGAGACATCCAACAGGCAGGATATGTCTGTTCCGCTGATTGACGGACTTGAGTTTGACAGTGTTGTATTGTACAGTCTGCTTCCTGTAGCTGATGAAGGGGTTTTTAATACGATTCTTGATTTATCGCAGAATCTGCAAAAATATGACCTTGCGGTGGATAAGATACATTTCAACAATGATCTTTCCATCGTGCTCTACATAGGTGATGTGCGTGTGAATTTCGGATTCGGGGAGCGTTTGGGTGAGAAATTACATGAGCTGAAACAGCTTGAGCCACAGCTTGCCGGACTTTCCGGCGTTTTAAATATGGAAAATTATACAGAAGGTTCCGGATATATCACATTTAAACAAGATGAAAAAAGAGATAAAAAAATAATTGAGTAAATAAAATAAATAATAGAATAAGTATTAGAAGTTTTTTTAAGAAAATGACAAAAAGCTGTTGATATTTTTGAGACAAAACTATATTATAAAAGAATGAGCTATGCAATCGTATAAGGAGGGTTCCGTTTATAATGGAAATAATTAAGATTAATGATGATACAGAAGCATCTGCTAAGATTATAGTGGTTGGAGTAGGTGGAGCAGGAAATAATGCCGTTAACAGAATGGTTGATGAGAATATAGGTGGCGTTGAGTTTATAGGAATTAACACGGATAAGCAGGCACTTAAGCTCTGTAAGGCTCCTACAGCACTTCAGATAGGCGAGAAGCTTACTAAGGGACTCGGTGCCGGAGCTAAGCCTGAGGTTGGTGAGAAGGCAGCAGAGGAGAACACCGAAGAGCTTACCCAGGCACTTAAGGGTGCGGACATGGTATTCGTTACCTGCGGAATGGGTGGCGGTACCGGTACAGGTGCAGCTCCGGTTGTCGCTAAGATTGCCAAGGATATGGGAATCCTCACAGTCGGTGTTGTCACTAAGCCGTTCAAGTTCGAGGCTAAGCAGAGAATGAATAACGCAATAGGTGGAATAGAGAAGCTTAAGGAGAGTGTTGATACACTTATCGTTATACCTAATGACAAGCTCCTTGAGATAGTTGACAGAAGGACAACCATGCCTGACGCACTCAAGAAGGCAGATGAGGTACTGCAGCAGGCAGTTCAGGGAATAACAGACCTTATCAATGTTCCGGGACTTATCAATCTTGATTTTGCTGATGTCCAGACAGTTATGAAGGACAAGGGTATTGCGCATATCGGAATCGGTAATGCCAAGGGTGATGACAAGGCTATAGAGGCTGTTAAGCAGGCGGTTACCAGCCCGCTTCTTGAGACTACGATTGAGGGTGCTTCGCATGTTATTATCAATATTTCGGGCGATATAAGCCTTATTGAGGCCAATGAGGCAGCAAGCTATGTACAGGAGCTTGCTGGCGAGTCAGCCAATATTATATTTGGTGCAATGTATGATGATACAGTGCAGGACGAGGCTACAATCACTGTTATCGCAACAGGACTTGATGCCCAGCAGAAGAACATAGATGTTTCCAATGCCATGGCAGGTTTTAATTACAAGCCACAGACTACATATTCTAAGCCAGTAAGTACAGCACCGTCTTCAAGACCCGTGAACCCTGCAGGTACTTCATACAGAAGACCTTTAGAGAGCAACGTCAAGAATGAGGAGCTCAGCATTCCTACTTTCCTTCAGAAAAACAGAAAGTAATGCTTGACATAAGCCGTGGCAACCGGGCATGTTCCGAAAAATAAATATTGTTAAGGGAATACCGTATTGCGGATATTTATATCAGATATCGCAGTGCGGTATTTTTTGTCGAAAAATTCTTATCATTTGTCTTGTCAATTCGACATTTTTTTCATGGACATGAATATATAATGTGCAATGTAAAATCTTCCAAGAGGAGGTGAAGCTTGTACTACAAAATTTATCCGGATGTAATATTTCTCACCAATTTGCTTTTAGACTATACCGTTCTGGCGGTATCCTGCAGGTTGTGCAAAATAACCACCACTTATCTACGTCTCACAATCGCAGCAGGTATCGGGGCAGCATGGAGTGTCATGGTGGCAGTTGTGGGAAATGAAGGCATTACGGTGCTATTTTGCACATATCTTTGTATGCCTGTGGCAATGTTGTACATAGCCGGGTGCAGAGGCGGACCGGGCGAATGGTTATACCGCTATGCGGTGCTTATGGGAGTAGCGGTGCTGTTGGGCGGTGTAATGAGCCAGGCACATGAAAGAAGCAGTACAGTGTTAGCTACAATGGTGACGGCTGTATTGTTTTTACAGGCTGCTGTGCCGCTGATAGGTTATCTTACAGGGTATGTGAAGAGAAAAAATCTGCTTTACAAGGTCACGCTCAGGCTTGATGGAAGAAGCACGGATGTATGGGGATTGTTTGATACCGGAAATTCACTCACGGATCCATATAGCGGAGAACCTGTCTGTATAGTGGAAAAGAAGGCTTTGGCCGGACTTATGCAGTCTGATACGTTCAGTGACGGAATAACACTGATTCCGTATAAAAGTCTCGGAAAAGAACATGGGCTTATGAGGCTTGTGACGATGGATTGCATGATGGTTGAGTATGAGGGAAGGACAAGGCAGTACGAATATCCCAAGATTGCGCTGTATGAGGGCAGCCTGTCAAAAAAAGGGGAATATTCAATGATATTAAATGCGTCAAGTCTGAACCGGAAATAAATAATTGATAAGGAGAATATATATGTATATAAAAGTACTCGTTCCTAACAAATTTCAATTTAAGGCTGTTCCTACATTCAAAAGCCTTATAAGCGCAGACCGCAATGAGGTTCACTATATAGGTGGAGCAGATGTGCTGCCGCCGCCGCTCTCTGCACAGGAGGAGGCGCAGGCGCTTAAAAAGCTTGATGAGGACGATGGCGAGGCTAAGTCACTGCTCATAGAGCATAACCTAAGACTGGTTGTGTACATAGCAAAAAAATTCGACAATACAGGTGTCGGTGTGGAAGACCTGATATCAATAGGCACCATAGGACTTATAAAAGCTGTCAATTCCTATGATTCAGGTAAGAACATTAAGCTTGCCACATACGCATCAAGGTGTATAGAGAATGAGATACTTATGTATCTTAGAAGAAACAGTAAGACACGCATGGAGGTCTCCATTGACGAGCCGTTAAATGTGGACTGGGACGGAAATGAGCTTCTTCTTTCAGATATACTCGGAACGGATGAGGACGTAATATATAAGGATATAGAGGATGAGGTTGAGAAAAAGCTGCTCAACAAGGCGATAAGCCGCCTGACTGAACGCGAAAGACAGATTGTCGACCTGCGTTTCGGGCTTAGCAGCGAGGATGGGACTGAGCTTACACAGAAGGAGGTTGCGGATATGCTTGGAATATCGCAGTCATATATTTCAAGACTGGAGAAGAAGATTATCAAGCGCCTGAAAAAAGAAATTGTGAGATATGAATAGATAAAATCAGATATCAGATAAGTATTTTTTACCAGTATAAAGGCAGTCATTATGGAAATCCTTTTATCGTAGAGTATCAGAGATTAAGGGGGTTTTCAGGATGGCTGCTTTTAAGGTGGAAATATGTGGGGTGAATACGGCAAAGCTGCCGCTTCTTAGTGCACAGGAGAAGACAGAGCTGCTTAAAATGATAAAGGATGGCGACAAACAGGCAAGGGACAAGTATATTAAGGGAAATTTAAGATTAGTGCTAAGCGTTGTGCAGCGGTTTTCAGGCAGCAATGAAAATATGGACGACCTGTTTCAGATTGGCTGTATAGGTCTTATTAAGGCTATAGATAATTTCGATATTACGCAGCAGGTAAAATTTTCCACTTATGCTGTTCCTATGATTATAGGCGAAATAAGAAGGTACCTGCGCGACACATCAAGCCAGATAAGGGTAAGCCGTTCGCTTAAGGATACGGCATACAAGGCAATATATGCAAGGGAACGTCTGTCTAAGACAAATCTCAGGGAACCGACACTCAACGAGATAGCAGGTGAGATAGGTGCGAGCCGTGAAGATGTCATTATGGCACTGGACGCCATACAGAGTCCGGTGTCGCTATATGAGCCGGTATATACAGACGGAGGGGATACGCTCTATGTAATGGATCAGATAAGCGATAAAAAGCATTTGGAAGAAAACTGGGTTAAGGACATGGCGTTAAACGATGCAGTGAATAGGCTTCCTGAGCGTGAGAGAATGATTATTGAGCTTCGTTTTTTTCAGGGTAAGACGCAGATGGAGGTTGCAGGCGAGATAGGAATGAGTCAGGCACAGGTATCAAGACTTGAGAAAAATGCACTGAACAGCATGAAGCATTATCTTGAGTAACTAAAACCAACACGGTGCTGCATAAAAGTCAAATTACTTGTAAGTTGGGTGACAGTATGGTATACTTCTATATAAATGCGTGAAAGGAACAATGCGATGGTTCCTGAAAAGTAGAGTGCGCCGGATTTACTGCGGAGCGGACAGAAAGCTGCTGTATTCGTATGGGACTGAGTGCGGCAGCGAGGCATTCCGGAACGGAAGTGCTCATTATCCGGAGCATTATAATGATAATATGCATATAGCAGGCAATTATTTCAAGATTGAGGTAAGAAGAATCACTGATAGTATTATGAATGCAGTGTATTATATTTCTAAGTTGATTTATGAGGTATCAAGGAATGAGAACCGGTAATTTCGGAGGGTTAATTTAATGAAGAGGTTAGGATATGCAATACTGCTTGTCTGTGTACTGTTTATTTCGGGCTGCAGCATTGGAAGAAGGGACATATCTATAAGTCCCTACATAATTACGGATATATCAGGACTGTCGGGACGTGCTTCCGTCACGGCATATCTTGATATTGACGGCATATACAGTGTATTGGCGGGAGCCGGTGCTACGGATGAGGAAAGGGCGAAATACAGCGCGTTTGTAGAGTCGCTTGAGCTTAGCTGCGATAAGGTTGAGAAGTTAGCGAACGGCGATACAATCAATCTTACAGTTACTTATGATGCGGCAGCGGCTGATGAACTGAAGCTTAATGTGAATGATTTTATCAAGCGTGTGGATGTCGCAGGGCTTGATGAGGGGCAGGAAATAGACGTTTTCAAAGACCTCAAGGTTGAGGTTACGGGAACGGCACCGTATGCATTTGTCACATATATCAACAATTCAAGCGATACATACATTAAGAGCCTTGAGTATGTAATAAAAGGAAAGACATCCGGCTTGAAAAATGGAGATGTGATAACCATTGATTGTAAGATAGACGCTAAGACGGCGGAGCTGTATTATTACTATACGGATGTGACAAGCATGGAGTATACTGTGGAAGGGCTTGATTCATATATATATGACAGTTCGCAGCTTGATTATGGTGTTCTGGCTGATATTGCTGACGAATGTGCCGAAGAGATTAAGGCGGCAACCGATGATACGACAACGCGTATGCTCTACAGGCTTACCGGAAACTCCAACTATCTGTATCAGGATAACAATGAGTGGGTGGACAGCCTCAGGCTTAATCAGGTAATATTCATGTCCGGACATGGGGATGGTTCATCACAGTATGAAAATATAATTCTATATGTATTTGAAGTCACCGTGGCGAATAACTATTATTCGGAGAATGGATATTTTATATTTGAGTATACCAATGCAATAAGAAATGGCAGCGGCGAATTCATGATTGGACGGAATAATCCTGAATTAAGATATGTATGTGGGCAGGATTTTGATTCGTTATATAATGGTGTTATGCAGAATACTCAGGTTCAGTATAACAGTGAATTATTAGAAGGTATTAATCCGGAGGGAAATACGCAATGATAAATGGTGTCCGTAAGAAAATAAGACTTGGAGATGTACTTATCCAGGAGGGTAAGATAACACAGGAGCAGCTTGATACAGCACTCAAGGAGCAGAAAATCAAGGGTAAGCTGCTTGGTGACACTCTTGTGGATTTGGGCTATGTGTCGCAGGATGATATGATAGATGTGCTATGCCGCCATCTGAATGTCGAATATGTCAATGTAGCAGCAGCCTCAATAGATGAAAAGGCTGTTAAGATGATAGATGAGGAGAATGCCAGAAGATTAAAGCTCATACCATATATGTTTGATAAGAGCAGGGCGAATGTAATCTGGGTGGCGATGGCAGACCCTATGGATATTATGGCTATAGATGATGCGAGTATCATCACAGGCATGGAGGTTGTCCCTGTACTCAGCAAGCTCTCAGATATTCAGGTTGTTATCGATAAGTTCTTTGGAAAGGCGAAGGCTCTTGCAGTTGCAGAGGCATATAAGCAGGAACAGGGAATATATGACAATGCGGAGGCTCAGGATGATGAGAGACGTGAAGATGTCGAGAACTCACCGATTGTACAGCTTGTAAGAAATGTAATCGAGCAGGCGGCAAGACAGAGAGCCAGTGATATACATATTGAGCCGTTCGAGTACAGTATTCGTGTGCGCTATCGTATTGATGGTACGCTCAACGAGGCTATAACCTATGACAAGGCACTCTACTCTGCGATGATTGCACGTATCAAGATTATATCAGGTATGGATATTTCTGAGAAGAGAAAGCCTCAGGATGGACGTATAACCATAGACATCGACCATAAAGAGTATGATATTCGTGTGTCCTGCCTGCCTACCTGCTACGGCGAGAAGGTCGTTATGAGACTTGCACTCAAGGCAGGCTTTAAGAGAGAGAAGAGCAAGCTTGGACTTAAGCCTGATGATATGATCAAGTTCGACAATATACTTAAAAATCCACATGGTATCATACTGGTAACAGGACCTACAGGCTCAGGTAAATCGACAACACTTTATACAGCACTAAGTGAGTTAAACAAGATAGATGTAAACATCATCACTGTAGAGGATCCGGTAGAGGCAAATATTGATGGCATCAATCAGGTAATGGTAAATAACAAGGCAGACCTCACATTTGCAAGTGCGCTCCGTTCCATTCTCCGACAGGACCCGGATATCATTATGATAGGAGAGATTCGAGATTCCGAGACGGCAGAGATTGCCGTAAAGGCCTCAATCACAGGACATCTCGTGGTAAGTACACTGCATACCAACAACACAGCTTCCTCAGTATCGCGTCTTATAGATATGGGTGTTGAGCCATATCTGCTTTCCGATTCGCTTGTGGGAATCATTGCACAGCGACTTGTCAGAAGATTATGCGAGTGCAGCAAGGATAACACAAGGGAGGCGACTATAGAGGAGAAGAAGGCACTTGGCGTACCACTTGATGAACCTTGTGCACTTCATGAGCCTAAGGGCTGTAAGCTGTGCAATAACATCGGCTATTATGGACGAATCGGTGTGTATGAGATAATGCCTATAACGAAACGTCTAAAGAGGATGATTGCGGATAAACGAAACGCTGATGACATTATGGATGCCGCTGTTGAGGAGGGTATGCACACTCTCAGGGCTTCGGCAGCAGAGTATGTGCTTGACGGAACCACAACATTTTCAGAGATGATGAAGATTACATACAATGTGGATAACTAATATTGACTGGCATGCTTGAATAATTGTGAAATCATTCCGGTTGTTCCGATTAACCGGCAAAAATGAGCAGCCGCCGGTTACCAGTTTGTGTTTCACAAGTGCTTATTTTGTATTGCATGATTCGGGTGTCAAAACATATCCACTTTAGATATAATATGTTGTACACGCCAAGTTTATAGAACATTTTTTGACACCAAAATCATTGTATAAATTTATACCACATAACAGAAAAGAGGAAAAGTATGACTATAGAGGAACTTCTAATAACAGCAAAAGAGAACAAGGCGTCTGATGTGCATATCACGGTAGGGCTTCCACCGAAAATGCGTATTAACGGAATACTTGTGGATATGGATTATCCAAGACTTCTTCCGCCTGATACGGAGGCTGTCATAAGTACCATGATGAGTGATAAGAGATTGCAGCAGTTCGAGGAATTAGGTGAGATTGATTTTTCGTATTCCATCCCCCAGATTGGTCGTTACCGTGTGAACGTATTCCACCAGAGAGGTTCCATGGCGGCATCAATCCGTCTTGTATCTACTAAGATACCGCTCCCGGAGGAGCTTGGAATCCCGAAATCGGTTGTTGACCTTTACCAGAAGAAGAGAGGTCTTGTCCTTGTAACAGGTCCTACCGGTTCAGGTAAGTCCACAACGCTTGCTTCCATCATCGACAAAATCAATTCTATGAGAGAAGTACATGTAATCACGCTTGAGGACCCTATAGAATATCTTCATAACCACAAGAAGGCGATGGTCAATCAGAGAGAAGTCGGGCTTGATACACACTCTTATTCCAATGCACTGCGCGCTGCACTCCGTGAGGACCCGGATGTAATACTTGTCGGAGAGATGAGAGACCTTGAGACAATATCCACCGCTATCACGGCTGCCGAGACAGGCCACCTTGTGCTGTCAACACTTCATACCATAGGTGCGGCAAGCACAATCGACCGTATTGTGGATGTATTCCCTCCACACCAGCAGCAGCAGATAAGAGTTCAGCTCTCCATGGTGCTTGAGTCCGTTATCAGCCAGCAGCTTATTCCGACAGCCGATAAAAAGAGCAGAGTCGCAGCATTCGAGGTAATGCACAGCACCCCTGCCATCAAGAACCTTATCCGTGAAGCAAAGAGTCCGCAGATTAATTCGACGATACAGACCAGCAAAAAGCTTGGCATGCAGACCATGGATGACGCAATCTTCGACCTGTACATGAAGGGGGATATTGATAAGGAGAATGCCGTATCCTACGCACAGGACAGCCAGATTATGGAAAAGAGGATAGACAATGCATTCTAGTACACCGAAAAATAAGTTCCTGATACATTGACGCTGAACGATTGCTTCATATGTAAGGCGGAGGAATGGGGCGTAGTGGTGGCTGTGTCTGATTCGGAATATTTAGAGCACTTTATACATTTATCGAGCCGGTCAATGATGGGGTGCTCACCATAGAAAAAGCTGCCGAGAAGTCAGGTATGTCCGTGGAAGAGTTCAGGAATGTGATGAAGAACGCAAACACACAGAGCAGAGAATGATTGTGTGGTTGTTAAATGAAAAAATAATTATTAAATGTAAGCCCTCCGGATGTCCGGGAGGGCTTACATTTATTTTAAGAGTATGATTTAATAAACAATTGTTTATAGTTATAGGATGTATATTGTTAATTGTTATGGAATCTGATATAGTCTTTTAAAAGCATATTTCTTTGATATATTCTATGGTTCTGTTTTATAAGATTTTATAAAAATCATGCGGTTATGGCAAATAGCTGTATTAAAAAGTCTATGCTTTATTTCCTGTTATTTTGTAAATTGAACGCAGTATAAGCAATCCCCTGCTTCAAGTGTGTAGAGCATTAAGCGGTGGATAAGGGGGAGACTTATGTCAGTGGGAGTTAAAAGCTCCCACTGACAGTTCGCAAAGCGACTGCGTTCATGAGCAAGTAGCGAAAGCGGATTGCGAATGTCCGCTTTACTTTTAACCGCCAAAAGAAGAAAGGGGAGTACGATGGGAAAAGAGACATATCTGGCGCATACCATAACGCAGACTGATTACGAGGCGCGGTATGACAGGGCAGCCAAGAAGCTGCTGGCAAATAAGTTTGTGCTTGCACATATCCTAAAGGACTGTGTTAAGGAGTATCAGGCCTGCAGCATTATGGACATAGCACAGAAATACATAGAAGGAGAGCCGGAGGTAGGAACTACAGGGGTGTACATGGATGACAGCAGTTCTCCCGAACAGCCTGATATTAAGCCGGAGACGGTAGTGACACGGGCAGCAGAGGTGCAGGCAGTGAATGCACAAGAAGTGAATGCACAAGAAGTGAATGCACAGGTGATAAATGCACAGGCGATAAATGCACAGGCAATGAATACACAGTCGATGAAAGTGCAGGCAATGAATGAACAAGCAATGAATGCACATGCAATGAGTATACAAGCGATGAATACACAAGTGACGAAGGTGCAGGGTATGGGCAATGAAGACATATCCCAGAATGAGGGAACAGTGTACTATGACGTGCGCTTCAATGCGATAGCACCGTCCACAGAAGAACATGGGAATATAAGGCTTATCATCAATGCCGAGGCACAGAACCGGTTCAAACCGAAATATCCCTTGACAAAAAGAGCGGTATATTACGGGAGCAGGCTGATTTCAGCACAGCATGGAACGGTATTTACTAAGTCGGATTACCAGAAGCTGCGCAAGGTATATTCGATATGGATATGCGTAAATCCGGCAAAAAAGTTCAGAAATACGATAACGCGCTATTCACTTAAGCCGGAAACTATTATAGGGAATGCGGTCGAAGCACCGGAAAACTATGACTTGATAAATATAGTGATGGTATGCCTGGGAAAGATGGAGGAATGGAATGACAACAATCTTATAAAATTTCTTGGTGTCTTGTTCCAGAATGAGTTGTCAGCAAGGGAGAAAAAGGATATACTGGAAAGAGATTTCAATATACCTATGACCGAGACATTTGAAAGTGAGGTGGATGATATGTGCAATTTGAGCCAGGGTGTTGCGGAGAAAGCTATGCAGCAAGGAAGAACCCACATCCTTATTGAGTTGGTTAATGATGGGGTACTCACCATAGAAAAAGCTGCCGAAAAGGCAAGGATGCCCGTGGAAGAGTTCAGGAATGCGATGGAGAAGGCTAACACACAGGAACGATAGAAGCTGACATCAAGAAAAGCAGGGATAAGTACAGATGTTAAAAGAATTAAGGCTCTTACATGGATATGACATGTAAGGGTTTTTTGTTATGTCGATAATTGTAAAAAATAGGCATAATTTACCATAAACAGGTAAACTAAAGCTATGGACAAACGGAATAAGAATTACTATAATGGATATAAATGATTGATGAAAATAATAATAATTGTGCCTGCTTTCGGTACAAAATGTAGAAATTAAGCGAGGTTGTACACAATGGCAACATATTCGTACGAAATTGTCACAAAAGAAGGCAAAAAGAAAAAGGGTAATGTCGAGGCGGACAGCATAGATAAGGCAAGGACAGCACTGAAGGCTGAAGCGGGCATGATAGTCTCAGTCAAGGAGGCGTCACTTCTTAATAAGGATATTGATATAAATATCGGTAAGAAGAAGGCTTCGGTGAGAGATTTGTCGGTATTCTGCCGACAGTTCAACAGTATATTAAAGGCAGGAGTAAGCGTTATCGAGGCATTGGACATGCTCTCACAGCAGACCGAGAACAAGAAGCTTGCGGCGGCAATCATGGAGACTAAGACAAGCGTTGAGAAAGGTGAGACACTCTCTAACGCCATGCGTAAGCAGGGTGAAATGTTTCCTGAGATGCTTCTTAATATGGTAGCGGCAGGTGAACAGTCAGGTTCGCTTGAAAAGTCGCTGTCGAGAATGGCAGTGCACTTTGAAAAGGAAAATAAGCTCAAAGGACTTGTAAAGAAAGCCATGATGTACCCGGTAGTCCTTATCATAGTGGCAATCGCGGTTATGATAGTAATGCTTGTCGGAGTGCTCCCGGGATTCATGGAGACGTTCGAGGACATGGACATGGATATGCCCGCATATACACTAGCGGTTATGGGCTTCAGCGATTTTCTCATTGCCAACTGGATACCGATAGTTATTGTGATTGCAGGCATTGTGATTGGCGTAAAGATATATGCCGGTACACCTATGGGAAAAAGAGTGTTCGGCCAGCTTAAGCTCAAGGCACCGATATTCGGAAAGCTCAACACCAAGACAGCATGTTCGAGATTCGCAAGAACCATGTCGACACTTCTTGCGGCAGGTATGTCCGTGGTCGAGGCGTTATCAATAACATCTAAAGTAATAGGAAACGTAGTGTATGAAGATACACTTTCCGATACGCAGGAGAAGGTAAAAGGCGGACAGCCACTCTCAAGACCACTCAGAACCAGCGGAATATTTCCGCCGATGATTGTACATATGGTAGGTATAGGAGAAGAGACAGGTAACCTTGAGGAGATGCTTGACAACGTAGCAGATTACTACGACGAAGAGGTTACGATGGCGACCGAGCAGATGACGGCACTCCTTGAGCCGCTTGTAATTGTGTTCCTTGCGGTTATCGTTGTCGCTATCATTGCTGCAGTGTACGCGCCGATGATGACGCTGTATAACGGAATCGGATAATGTTGAAAGGGCTGTATCAATGAAAATAAAGATTGTCAACTTTGGTCCTATAAAAGAATTTGAGTTTGATTTGTCGAAGAAGCTTATTGTCACCTACGGGGATAACAATATTGGTAAGTCCTACGCTATGCAGGTGGTGTATCTGTTGCTGAAAGCATTTCAGGATTTTCCTACAGAGGAAATGACAAGCATGCTTTTACGAATCAGCAAATTTATAGATAAAATGCAAAAGGATAAAGTCCTTGAGGACATAAAATCAGATGATAATGCATTAAAACCCCAAATAAATGTTTTAAAAGAAATGTTAAATGTTGTAACGCAGAAGTTTATGTCCTCATGCAGAAATACATTTGGGAATTTAGATGTAACATTGTTGAAAAAGCCGCATATTTATGTTGAAGTGGATGAGTACAGGCTAGATATCGATATGGAAAAAGAGACAATGTCCTATTGTAAAGGCTCAATTAAATATGCTTGGGGAATAACGTATAATAATGATACTCCACCGGAAATGATTGAAACATATACGGAGGATGACATATTGTCGGCAGTAAAAAGAGAAATCAGCCATGTGTATTTCCTACCGGCTTCAAGGTCCGGAATCTACAGCGGAATGAGTGCATTTGGCACGATTGTGGCTGAACTTTCCAAAAGCCGTTCGGCACTTACAAGTAAGATAGAGCTTCCCGGCATATCGGAGCCCATATCTGATTATTTTATAGAATTATCAAACATATCGAATAACAGTACGGTCGATACGGCTGTCGATAAAGAACTTAAGGCTTGTTATGATAAGATAGAGAAATTAATCTTAGGTGGCCATGTGACATTTGACGGTAATAAAAAATCACTTATGTATGTACCGGACGATATGGATATACAGTTTTCGATGACGGAAGTGTCATCGATGGTATCTGAGGTGTCACCGATAGTTGCCTTTTTAAAGTATATTGTGGCAAATAGGCAGAATGTCGGTTCGGAAAGCAGGGCGGTTCTGTTTATAGAAGAACCTGAAGCCCACCTCCACCCGAACAATCAGGTTAAGCTTATGGAAATATTCACGGAGCTTACGAACGCGGGAATAACACTTGTGATGTCCTCACACAGCAACTATGTGTTTAATAAATTGAACAATCTTGTCCTATCAGGAAAGTTGGACTATCATATATATCAGCCGATATATCTTGAGAAGGGTGCAGAGGGAAGTATTTCAAAACCTATGCACATAGATGAGTGTGGGGCAGATGATGAGAACTTCATTGATGTAAGTGAGGCACTGTATAACGAGCGTGAGCAGATTATACAGGAGCATAATGAGGGTACAGAATGATATCAAGGATACAGAATGAACCTAAGTTAAAAAGCTGTATAAGGTATGAGATAGAGGATGAAGGCATAGAGGTTGGAGTTGACGAGAAATTGACACATTCCGAATATGCCGGAGTCAAGGTCGATGACTACTACAATGGGCTGCATGATGCCACGCCACCTAAGGCGACAGATTACGTTGTCGCGGTGGACAATTCCTGCGATTCCTACAACCTGTATATTCTGGAAATGAAGAATGTCAAAGAACCCAAGTTCCTTGATATAAGAGCGATTCAGGATAAGTTTTCGACAACGATAAATGATTTTCTTTCCATCAGGTTTAAGGATATATTCCTAAGTGATAAATACAAATATAAGGATATCTGCCTGTACCTTGTATCGGATGCCTATGGGGCAGGAGGCAGCTTCCATTCGCATGAGGAATATCGTAAATATCTTGAAAAGATAGATAAAAAAGATTCCCTAAAGGTCGACAACAATCTTGGAAGGAAGATATACAAATTCAGAAACAGGTTTTTGACGATACAATACGAGATACCGCCTAATCCTGTGATACATAAAACAACTTAATTCGGTTATCCCGGTGGGCGACCCGACCACCGCGTAACATATATGGGCATAAGCCTAAAAAATATTATCTATATTTAAAGGAGATATTTAAGCATGAAGAAGTTGAACAAGAATAATAAGGGTTTCTCTCTCGTAGAGCTCTTAGTAGTAATCGCAATCATGGTAGTATTAGTTGGTGTACTTGCACCTACACTTCTTGGAAATATTGAGAAGTCAAGGGTATCTTCTGATATTCAGGTTCTCGATTCTATAGCAGGTGCTATTCAGTCTGCGATTGGAAGTGATGAGAAGGCATATACTGACGCTATGAGCATTGCAGGGGCAGAGTACACAGTTGATGATTTATATACAGGTACAGTTAATACAAAAGATGTAACAAATCTTAAGAATTTAATGGATGAATATCTTGCCAAAAGTAAAATAGCATTTAAGGGTACAGAGGCGAAAACGGCATATAATACGACAGCTCGTTTAAAGTTTCAGGTATCTGCTAATGGAACAATAACAGTAAAATTATATAAGAATGATACAGATGTACTTACTGCTAAGAATGTAAAATATGAAGTAACAAGATAATTCTCAATATATGCAGTATTACATCCCCCTCTACATACTCACCTTCCTCTTCGGAATCGTGATAGGCAGCTTCTTAAATGTCTGCATTTACAGGCTGCCGCTTAAAGAGAATATTGCAACAACGGGTTCTCACTGCATGAGCTGTGGTCACAGGCTCAGATGGTACGATTTGGTGCCGCTGTTCTCATGGCTGCAGCTTCGTGGCAGGTGCCGTTATTGCAAGGCACGGATTTCAGTACAATATCCGCTCATCGAAGCGATGAACGGAATCGGGTATGTACTGATATTCGTTATCAATGACATAAATATTGATAGCATACTGTTATGTCTGTTTTTCTCAGCTCTGGTTGTGCTGTCAGTCATCGACTGGAGAACCTATGAGATACCGATAGGTGTCAACATTACCATTCTGGTGCTCGGTGTGTTAAGAAGCGCGCTCGACTACCACAATATTGTCTCACACCTTATCGGACTTATTTGTGTCAGTGCTTTTCTGCTTCTGATAGGTATTATATCAGGCGGCAGGGCGATGGGTGGCGGTGATGTGAAGCTCATGGCAGCCGCAGGATTTTTCCTTGGATGGAGAGAAGTCACACTGGGCTTTTTTCTAGGCTGCATAATAGGCTCTATAATTCACCTGTTACTTATGAAGTTTGCCCACAAGGGCAGACAGCTCGCATTCGGGCCATACCTCTCAGCAGGCATGGTCATAGCAATGCTGTTCGGGGATAACCTTATAAAATGGTATCTCGGACTGTTTTAATTTAAGAGAACTAAAATCGTATGATTAATAGTTCTCTTACATATCCCTGCTTACAAAAGATAATAACCCAACAATGCAGGTAAGTAGCGGTATGTAAGAGAACTATACTAATATAACCTCATAACGGATGCACATAATCATATATGCTGTTCCAGTATAAATAGACAATTGCGAAACTCAAATTTTACTGTAAACAGTTGTGCAATTTTACTAGTACACTGCCGGACCTTTTGAACGCCGTCGGTGTTTAGCGGCTGTATTTTAGCCGCTTATGCACCGCTACGGCTTTCAATGAGTGTAATAGTTCGACTATGTCGAACTAATGTGTCTGGAAGGGTACTAGTAAAATTGCACAACGTCCGGCTGTAATATACTAAGTTTTGCAAATGCCTAATCCGGTATAAAAAGCAAAAGGAGAACACTCATGGCTTCTAAGGTCACCAAATTCATCACCATTTCAATAGGCAGCTCGGAAATCAAGCTCTCCGAGCTTGACAGCAGCAAGAAGAATATTTCCGTTCTGTGGGCGGAGACGGTTCCTACCCCGGATGATTCCTATGATGAGGGAGAAATCGTGGATATTGAGAAGATTTCAAGGATTCTCAAGCAGACGATTTTTAAGAACCGCATCAATGCAAAGCACGTTATATTCACGGTGCATGGTCCTAAGTTTGCCAACAAGGAGATTATTATTCCAAATGTTAAAGCGGATAAGATTAAGTCGGTCGTGGATGCGAACTGCTCAGAGTATTTTCCTATTAACACGGAGGAGTATGTATTTTCATATTCTATACTTGAGCATTTCGTCCAGGAGGGAAGAAAGCAGATGCGTCTCATGGTGGTAGCTGCGCCGGAGGAGATTATTGAGAGCTACTATACCCTTGCAGAGCGGCTTGAGATGAAGCTTGAGTGCATTGACTATGCAGGTAACTCAACCCTTCAGATTATCAAGCAGCAGGTTGAGGAAGCGCCGAACATAGTTATTCAGGTCAACAAGGCGACAACTGTTGTCAACATTATGAAGAAGGGTATCCTGCAGATGCAGAGAACCATTCCGTATGGAAAGAATGTACTTATTAATGCGGTCATGGACGAGAAGCAGATACCTGAGGCGGGAGCTGAGGAGCTTGTAAAGCATGAGAAGCTTATCCACTCCTCGTTTGACGGAGACCAGGTTACTGATTCCCTCAGATACATGGTAGCCAACCTGAGCCGTGTAGTCGATTATTACACCACAAGAAATCAGGACAGCCCGCTTGACAAGGCATATCTTATAACGGATGGTGTGCAGATTCTTGGATTGCTCGATTTGCTGAGCAATGAGCTTAATATTCCTATAGTCATGATGGATGAGCTTAAGAATGTCACAGGCAGCAAGTACTATGAGATGCCTGAGAACCACCTCATGAATTATCTTGAGAACCTTGGAACGGTCATTGAGCCGATTAACTTCGTGTCCAGAAAGCATATAGCAACGGCACAGAAGAAGGAGGTTAAGCATAACAATACAGCGCTTATAGCAGGCTCCTTGATTATATCAGTCGTGCTGGTCGGTTATCCGTTATATAATTACATGCAGGTGAAGGAGCAGCGTGATAAGCTTGCGGCGGATATAGACAGAATCAGCAGTGTTGAGCAGATTGTAAACGATTATTACAATGCGAAGGACAAGGTGACGGATCTGCTTGGCTTTGTGAGCAGCTCCTACAGTGACAATGATTCCGTATTATATATGTACAATAAGCTTGAAGAGGTTATGCCTTCGGATATTTCACTGTCAAGCCTGTCATTTAATAATGGACAGGTATCCCTTTCGGGAACAGGCTCATCCAAGCTGTGCGTTGCGAAGTTCTTAGAGGAGCTTGAGAAGCTTGATAATGTATATGATATACAGATTTCGGGTGTCAGCGAATCGAAGGACGAGGAGAGCAATATTACAGAGAGCTTTTCGCTTACGTTCAAGTTCCTCAAGCTTGACGAGGAGGAGAGCACACAGGAAGAAGCCGGTACGGACAGCAGTACAGTAAATAATGAGAAGGAGGCACAGTAATTATGAAGCTTGCAATTTCAGAACGTGACAAATTCCTATTATGTCTGGTCGGCAGTCTATTGGTGGTATTTTTAGCATACTATTTCGGATTCCGCAATTTCAGCGACAGGACGAGTGCGCTTGAGAGCGAGATTTCCACACTTCAGGTTAAGTACAATGACTTGAAGGATAAGTCGGACAATATACCGAAGTATAAGCAGGATACGGAAAACTATAGTCGTATTTTTGAGGGTGGCCTTGCCGGATACGATTCAGGCTTTTCACAGAAGGCAACGCTTATGTTCACAACAGAGCTTGAAGCACAGCTTGGTGTGTGGGTCCGCACGGTGAGCATGCCGGATGCGGCACTTGTGTACACCTTCGGAAATGTTGCTTCATCCAACCCGTCAGCTAATGGTGCGAAGGTATATTCCACCAATATGAAGGGATATAAGAAGACGGTCACATATTCTTATGAATGTGATTACGATACCTTCAAGGAGCTGCTGGCATACATACTTGACTATGATACGGTATATACGATTGATACGGTAAGCTGCTCCTACAATGAGGACGATGAACTTATGAGCGGCAATATCACGATTTCACAGTATGCCATCACCGGTTCGGACAGAGACTACTATGAGTCGGATATTGATTCGATTGACCTTGGCACGGAGAATCTTTTTGTATCAGAGAGCAATCCTAACCGTGTGATAGAGGCAGCGGATGAGTTCGGCCTTATGACCAATTATGATATAGCGCTTTCCCTCAGCTCGGAAAGCTCCGATTTAAGCTCGGTGGTTCTTGGAAGAAGAGGCTACTCATCCTCACAGGTTTCCGCCAACACGAATGACAATGTTCCCGTTGTGATTAACCTTTCAGGAGAGAACGGCGAGTACACGATAAGCTATTCCGTAGGCGATAAGCAGTATCCTGCCGCAGACAAGACCCTGGTTGATTTGTCCTTCAATCCGGGCAGAAGCCTTGACCTTATGGTATTCAGCAGTGAGCGTGAATCGGATAATGACAAGTCCGGAGCAAGCGTGACCATCAACAATGAGTCTGATATGACACTTAACATCAAGGTGGTAAATGATGACAGCTCCAACCCAAGGTTCAATGTTGAGAGTGTGAATGGAGCGGTGAGATATTATAGGTAGATAGGCAATTGCGAAACGCATTTTCGACAGTAAACAGTTGTGTGATTTTACTAGTACACTGCCGGACCTTTTGAACGCCGTCGGTCCTTAGCGGCTGTATTTTAGCCGCTTATGTACCGCTACGGCTTTCAAGGAGTGCGAACGTGTCCGGAAGGGTACTAGCAAAATCATACAACGTCTGGCTGTTGCACACTGCGTTTCGCAATTGCCTGTAGTTAGATATACATGAAAAGGAGATTGTTGTGATATGTCCCACAATGTGAAGCATGAACAGAATAGTGGTTTCTCTCTCATAGAGCTGTTGATTGCGATAGCTATCCTTGCCATGCTCACGGTGCCTCTTATGAACTCGTTCATAATGTCGGGAAAGATTAACCGCAACAGCAGAAGGCTTCAGAATGCCACCGCTGTTGCACAGAGTGTTGCGGAGACTGCGAAGCATACGACGGACAAGGCAGCGCTTGAGGCGGCACTTAAAGCAATTCCGGGTGTGTATGATTTTCCGGCTGATTCTAAGGTGAATGAGGATAGCCCGGTGTATACCTTCAAGCTTGACGGTGCGGACGGCGAGAAGTTCCGGGTCAATGTAAGCCTTATGCCTAAGACGGATTATGACTATAAGGCAACGGACTTTGCCGACCTGTACAATGAGGCGAGCGTCATATACAGTGAGCTCATTCTCAATGACAACAAGGTTCAGTCGCTTATGAGGTCACAGAAGATACCTTATGATGTCCCAGGTGCACCGGTCATGGAAAAGTGGAATGTCACAGAAGGCAGGTGGGACAGCTACAGTCCGTCAGCTGAGGACAAGGCAGTCCGTGATACCTATGGCAATCTTTTTGCGGACGAGTATCTAAAGAGCAGTGGTTCATTGGATGGTATCAGTGAGTCGGAGCTTACTGATGTCAATTCCAAATTTAAAAAGGAAAATATAGATAAAACAGTATATATTAATATAGAACAGGCCGGCAATGATTATGAGGTAACTATCAATACAATATATACATTCGATTTCACGGATTATAAGGTAGTGTACAGGGCCGAGGATACGTCTCCGGGTGTGGTCGTCACTCCGGGAGCCGGTACTCCTATGACATTCTACAGATGTTCGGGGAAGTTAGTGTATAAGGCTGATGAGATTAAGCTTACCTTAGACAATGAAAAGCCTTTATATTTTCTCTACGCAAAGGCAGAGGGAGGCAGAATTTCAAGTGATGGAATTACGTTGGAAAAGGCTGCGGACGTAAGACATTTTAAGAGCGTAACTTATAATGTCAATGCAGCCTCCGGCATACAGCTTACCAATGAAGATGGAACCTCAAGGAACATGAAGCTTTATTTTGTTGAGGAGGCAGGCGAAAGACAGGAGGAGAGCTTTAAAATCAATGTCGATAACAGCAGTCTCACAACAGCACTTGACCTATACACAACAGAATTTTACAACACCTTGGGGGCAGCACTTTCCGTCAATGTCAATAATACCATAAAAGGTGTTGTTAATGTGTTCTCTACAAAGGATGCGGCAAATACAGATAACCATATTGCGTATGAAAAGGGCGAAGAGATTACTTCATTATATAAGATCATAGTGAGCGTGGATTATGATGCTGACCGTGACGGAGGTTATTCGGAACAGGTGTATTCGGTAGCTACCGATGATTAAGAAAAATAATATACGTGTTGAGGCATATGTGCTTAGGCACGGTGAAATGGAGAAAGGTATGGGCAGAAGAAGCACAGACAGGCTTAAGGAGAATAAGGGTTCATCACTTATAATGACATTGGTTGTGGTATCCTTCATAGCGGTCATAGCGATGACTGTCATGACATTAGCCCTGTCCTCATACAAGATAAAGGCGATGGAGGCGCGGGGCAGAAATGCTTTCTATAATGCGGATATGGCGGTGGATGAGATATATTCAGGTCTTGCCGCTGACGCTTACGGTGAGCTTGCAGAGTCCTATGACTATGTTATTGGAAATCTTCTTGAGGTTGACGGCGATTCGGTCACAATGATTGACAACACTGCGGCTAACAAGCTTCTTCGCAACACATATTTCCGCAATGCCTGCTTCGCAATATTCGGCGAGAGCTATGGAATGAGTGATGAGAAGGACATTAAGAAAAAGATAGAGGATGAGCTCACAGCAGGAAGCACACTATCATCTGTGAACCTCACGGAATTATCCGATAAGCTTAGAAGCTATATCTCCGATGTCTATAAGGATGCCTCAGGTGGAAGCGAGATTGATATAAATGTCGGACAGCTTCCGCAGATTCTTATGGTTGACGGTGCGATAAATTCCGTGATTATAAAGGATGTCACAATAACATACCAGAATCTTAACACGGACTATTTTTCACAGCTCACAACGGATTACGAGATTGTATTCCCTGAGAAGGCTGATATCAATATCGTGGATGATGACAGCGATATTCTTCAGTCCTTCCGCGACTATGCGATTGTATCAAATAAGTATATCAACTCGATGGGCTCTATAAATGTAAATGGCGGAATATACGCAAATCTCGGAATAAACCATCAGGGTGCTTCGGAATCACCAAGTCTTTTAAGACTTACTGTAAATGGAGGCAATATTGTCACCAACGGTCTGATACAGCTTTCACAGGGTGCGGCTGTCACACTTGGAAACGGAAGAATATGGGCGGACAATATCGAGCTTATCGACTCAGACCTTGTAATCAATTCGGATGGTTCTGCGTATGTTGCGGATGACCTGACACTTACACAGGGTTCTAAGAGCAATTCTGTGACGATAAGCGGCGATTATTATGGCTACAGTATTGAGGGACATGGAATAAACAGCGCGGATGCGTCCCCGGCTAAGAGCAGTGCCATTATCATAAACAGTAAGAAGTCAAAGCTGGATTTTTCCAATATAAGAACACTTATATTGGGAGGTTACGGATGGGTTGTATATAATGAAGGCTCATCAGACCCGGGCGATGAGAGCTATTATAGAACGGGTGAGTCTATTGCCGTGCGCTACACACAGACTGCGTATGTTCTTCCGGCGTCATGGAACGGAATAATTAACGATAACTTCTTTGCAAAGAAGCTGCTCAACCCGGCACAGCGCGTGATTGCCAATTCGGTCGAAGGCGGGGAGTATGAGTACTATTACAATTTCTCGAGCGGTGATGCGGCTGCAAGCTTTTATCGCGGACTTTACGATGATGATACCTTCAATGAGCTTTGCTCAGATGCCGGGATAACCGGAGCCGGAAATCTTGCCGAGGCTCAGGTGATAAGAGCGAGAATAAGAAGTTTGATTGATGAGGCTTATGACGATTTCCTTGACTATGACGGTACAGGAACTAAGGCTATCACGATTAACCCTAATGCCCGTGTGTATGAGAAGGGAATTGTGAGGGACAATGCTTCGGGTGTGAACGAATATAACAGTGTAGGGGACGAACTTGTCAGGGTTCTTTACGACAATTCGAGATGGAGACAGAGAATAATAGGAAGCCTCCTTATAGAGCTTGAGGATGACTGGATGTACAATTCCTCCGACTGGGATGGAAGCAGGCCTTATCCGACGCTCAACTACGGCTCTATGCGTTTTTCACATAAGATTAAATCGGAGGCTGAGTTAAATCATGGTGCAGTCGACAATATTCTCAAAGGCAGGTCAAAGATAGCCGAGGTCGGAAATGCCTATTACTATGTCGAGAATGAGGATGGCAGCAATGCGGAGAACTATGTTGTTTTCGTGCATAATGGGGATGTGAAGCTCAGCAATGATTTCGACAGCCGTGCACCTGAAAGAGGAATTATAATTGTGGATGGCAACGTGGTTGTAGACCGGAATTTTGAGGGCTGCATCATCGCGACGGGAGATGTCAAACTTGAAGGTGGTACATATAGTGCGGCACCGGAGCTTATTGATACGATTCTTAAGACACTTCCGGGTGTCAGAGGATATTTCGACGGAACGAATGTCACTGAGCTCGGAAAGCATATCGGCTACAATGATGGGGCACATGCAAAGCAGCCTGATGAGAAGGAAAAGGGCAATCTTAACAGCTATGCGGCATCGGATTGCATAAATATAGCAAATTACAGAAGAAGTGCAGCAACACAGACAGAGACGGAATAATGCTCTTAATAAATGCTATGAAAAGGAGGGAAAATGCCGATATGAAAAGTAGGAAAAGTAGGAATGGCAGGAATGACAGCTGCAATACATTGAATAATGAAATGAATAAAGGCTTTTCATTGATTGAGCTGCTGGTTGTCATTGCCATTATGGGTATATTTATCGGCGTTTCTTTCGCTTCCATAGGTCTTATCCAGGCTGGAAATATGACCAGTGTGACCAAGAGCATTGCGACAGGTATTCAGGAGACACGTCAGAAGACAATGACGCAGAATCTGTTGTACGGATGGCATTTTTCGGTGAACACGGATGCCGATGGCAGCGTGAGCATGACGGTAACTAAACAGGCAGCCGCCACACAGACACCTGTGGACACTGTGACAGAGCTGAAAAAATGTGACCTGTATTACACTAAAGATAGTGACGAAGAGGTGAAGATTACCGGTTTTGCGATGACATTCGACGCTTCGACAGGTGCGATAAAATCCTTTAATTATGCCTTGGCGGACGGCGGAACAGCCATGCAGACCTCGGGCACCGGAAGGATAAGGGCGGCACACGGAAAAAAGGAGAGTGAACTTACCATATTCTTTGCAACAGGAAAGTATGAGGTTAAGTAGTATGAAACTAGACAGAGCACATAAACGGGACGGATTTTCGGATAACAAGGGCATCACTCTCATAGAGGTACTTATAGGAATTGCCATAATGGGTATTGTTTCATCGATGATTTCGGCAATAATGGTAGGTGGGACTAATTTTTTCAGGAAACAGAGCGCAACGATAGATTTGCAGAATGATTCACAGCTTATTACCTCATCAATGTCGGCGGCGATACTTGAGGGAACGAATTTTACGCTTGAAGAGGATAAGCTGATGGATGGCAGGAAGGTTGTGTATTTTACCACCGGGACACCTGCTGCAGAGGGGGAGAATAAAGCAGTCGCAAAACAGTATATATGGGTAGAGGAGAGTCCGTATGGTGACGCAGGGTATCTGTATATATATGATGCGGGAGCTGTGGTTGATTACAATAAGGGAAATTGCATATCAGAGCTTGTCAGATATTTTAAAATTACAGCTGGTGTCACTGAATCGACAACAGATGCTTCGGGCAACGCCGTATATACATACAACAGCAGCGTCAAGGAGACGAATAAGATTGAGAAAATCAGCGTGAGCTTCACTCTTGCCAATTCAAAGTCCGAGCTTACGCAGAGCATAGAGATTAAGCCAAGAAATACTGTGGCGGATTTTAAAAAGCTAGAGTCCGGCACATAGAACCAGCTGCACAAGTATGAAAGAAAGTGGGTTGATGTTTATGGGAAATATTAATAATCTGAAGAGAAGCGCAAAGAAGCTTGCTGCTGCCATGTTATCTGTTGTGACTGCGGTTACGCTTATGCCGGTGCAGGCTGTACAGGGAAAGGAGACTTCACATTCGGCTTCGGGTGTGGCTGATATCAATACGCCGGATGTGGGTTTGTCCGTCAGCGCAAGTGTGCAGAGAGCGCTTGATGCGGGGCTTAAGAATAATTCCGGGAGGGAAGATGTCATAAGAGCTGTGCTTGATGACATAGAGGAGCTGCCGCAGTATGGTAACACTGATTTTACATCAATCACAAGAGGTACGGCAGAAAGACCCTTTGTCATACTTGAGATTGCTCCGGCTGAGGAGTGCGGTGAGCTGGGATATCTTGTGAGCGGATGTGAGCCTATCAGAATGGAGGATATGTTCGGCTTCGGAGAGTATACAAGAATAGCGCAGACATTGACAACAGGCTATTTGACGGATGTACCTTCGGGAACCTTCTTTTTCATGGATGAGCCGGAGGGGAATGCCTCCAATTACGGCTCCTACAGAGGTAATCTTCAGAACTGGGCATGGAGAATTAACAAGTATGGCGGACAGTCGTTCGTACATAGGGGCTACTATGAATATGTAGGCACGGGCAAGGGCTGTTTCTCTGTTGAAGCGGGAAAGATGGTAAAAAAAGGTGTGGACGGCGGAGAGTATATCTGGCACACTGTCAACTCATTTGAGGCTTCGCGGTATGAAGGCATAGAATTTAATGATGACATTGCCGATGCGGCGGCTGAGGTCGGTGAAAGAATATATACAACCAGAACGAGCTATAATGCCAAGCTTGATGGTTCGGACTCAATGATGCTGGTTGACCAGGTGGTTGAAGTCAGCGGTATGTATAAGGTGTATACAAATAAGGAGAATTTTCTCAAGGATACGCTCCTGCTGGATGATGAGACGGCTGCCGGTTACTCCTGTGTGATAAAGACTATCACGGCACAGGAGCTTAACAGCACACCGGAGTGGATTGATTACGCAGACCTCATCTATATCTTTCCGGGAAATCATAACACGGAGATTGTGAGTGCATGGAAGCAGACAATAAACGGTGCACCGGCAAACAGACTTGGACATACCTCTGCAGCAACGAATTATCCAATCAACACCTTTGAAATCAATGATATATCTGCCGATGTGACGATGAAGATTTTTAACAGGGTTTCAGCGTCTGAGAACTACGCCTCAATAATAATTGACAACCGGCTTTTTGATTTCAGTCAGAGCACACTTACATCACTCTCGACAGTGAATAATGTAAACATGGATATATTTGACTGGAGCTTCAAGGATACGGGCAAGGATTATCAGGCGACCTCCAGCAGCAACAATGTATATAAGCTCAGTGTCATGCTTATGTCGATGAATCCTAATTTCTTTAAACAGCTATATTTGCAGCCGGGAAATGAGCTTGTAAAGGTAGTAAATGGTGAGCTTGTGGATACGCTTCAGAGGTCACCTGCTGATAAGTGCTGGTCAGGATATACCTTCCAGCTTATGGAGAAGGATTATTCAGGCAATCTCTATAACTATTTTACATCCTCCGAGAACTGGTTTTTATATGGAAGCTGTTCTAATCTAAGTGAGCAGAAGTACAAGACCTACGTTGACAATCACATTTTTACCTTCAACGGTAATTCATGTGTGACCATGCAGTTTGTAAATGAGTATGGTGGTCTTGGCTCGGATAAGCAGCTGCAGGATGGAAAGTATCTGTTCGGCAATTTCAGGGATTATCTTGATGAAAATGCGGATATATTCAAATATAATGCTGATAAGGCCGACTCATCGGATGCGGTCAGATATATTCTCGGTATAGGAAGTAAAAAGTCTTATTACGGAGAAGATACCACTCTTAGGATTCTTGACATTGAGCCAAGTGTGGGGCTTGATTCGGCAAGTAAGCCTGAGTGGACGAGAACGGAGAATTATATAAGACGTCTTATCCCTGATTTTCAGGGAAAGCTGGAAGTCACACACATGACAACAGCGGAGTACATAGGAAAGGTTGATGACATCAACAGTGATTATGACCTTGTATACATCGGACTTGATGCCGGTGGATATAATGTAAAGACAGGTGCGCAGGCATTTTTCAATGATGGTTCGAGTACATGGGGAAACACAATCACTGATTTCAATGACGATTCTCTTGACGGAAAGATATATTTCCACCTAGGAGATAAGATGGTGTCGACCTGTTATGATGGCGGTAGCCGTAACCGTTCTGTAAAGTTCATATATAACAATGCCGGCACAGGTGTTGTCTCAAGTGAGGAGCTGCGCTTCGCCGGAAATGATATTACGAATATCAAGAAGAATGAGCTTATCAGCTTCATCGCCTCAGGAAAGCCTGTTGTAGCAGAAAAGTATCTCTATGACCTTGAAAAGTTTTTTATAGATACAGGTTCTAATCTCTACAGCCTTGTGAACAGCTATAGGAATACGGATGCTGAGATAAAAGGAATTTATCTGTATTCGGACACAAAGAGACTTCAGGATACCCTGCGAAATAAGGCAGAGGCTGTTATATTTACATCGGTTCCTGCACTCTATAACGGAACAACCGTTAGTGACACCAACCCTACGATATCCAATCCTAATTATCTTCCGGTTAACGGAGACGGAGATGCGTATATGACGTTTGAATTTACTGTTCCGGGAGAGGGTTATAATTATCGTATCTATGTGGATCAGGACAGGGACAGCAAGTTCTCTTCGGGCGAGATTGTACAGGAGGGAACTGCGGCATACAATGATGGGAACAGGGGTGTAAATACATGTATCTATGAGGTCGCTTCAAGTATTGTGGGTATTGTACAATGGAAGATAGAGGTATACAGAAACGATAATGTGAATGTCAGGTATACCAGGACAGGTTCTTCCGCAGCAAAGCTGCGCTCGGATACAGAGAAAAAGAAGCTCAATGTACTTCAGATTATGCCGAAAAATGATTCGGGTCTTCTTAATCTGGAGAAGAATGATTTATTCAGGAAAAGATACTCCAATCTGAATGATTTTGATGTGACGGTCCGCACGATTACATGGTCGGATTTTGAGAAATTCTTCGCAGGAGAAGGATTTGAATTTGACTTATCGCAGGACATAAGCAGCACGAATCCGGAGACAGATGTTCTCGCGAGTGTATCGGATGAGCTTGATAAATCGGGGCGCGAGATTAGGTCAGAGCTTGATGGCAGGAGCATAGGAAAGCTCAGCTCCTATAACATGATTATTGTTGGATTCGGAGATATCTATGGTGCTGTTGACCTTAGTAATACCAATGGCGCTGTTGAATATCTGCAGTATTACACGAAGCTTGGAAAGAGTATTCTTTACACGCATGATATCACCTCCTTGTATAATCTGAAGCAAAATGGAAATAAGACCTTCGGCTACACAGCCAATGCCATGCTGCGCGATATTATGGGCATGAATCGGTACAAGGCGGTGAGCACAGAGCTTGCTTCATTAGCCTCCGGGGACAGACTTAAGAATGCTGTAACCGGATATCAGAGCGGCTTAAGCTACGATGAGATTTCAAGCGACCAGAAGCAGGGCTTTACATATTATGCGATGAAGAGGCTCGGCTGGACTAAGAAACAGACGGATTGGAACAATCCTAATAAGACCGGAAACAGCTATAACAGGCTGCCATACAGATACATGATAACCAACCCACAGGGAAATGCGGTTGTCAATGAGAACAGTGTGTCAAGCAGTACAGGCTTTGCAAACAACAATGATCTGACTACAACTGCAACAAAGGTAAATGAAGGCCAGATAACAACTTATCCGTATAAGATATCGGATGTTCTTTCGATTGCGCCTACGCATGGACAGTGGTATCAGCTCAACATGGAGGATAAGGAGGTTACTGTATGGTATTGTTTATCAGACCCGGTTGCAAGCGGTAATGCGGCAATCGGAAGTGCAAGAAGTTCGTCGTCCACAGAAAACGGTGAAGGAAGTGCCCTGACCTATGGCGTGTCTCCTAATGATGCTGCCAATAACTACTATATCTACAGTAAGGGTAATGTATTTTATTCAGGTGTCGGACACTCGTGGGTATCCGGTGATATGGAGGCAAAGCTTTTTGTCAATACAATGATAGCGGCATACAGAATAAGCTATGATGCACCTACTGTTAAGATTGAGAAGGCTGACATGACACCGGGTGTCGGTGCAGGACAGTCCTCTGCTTATGACCTCAGCATTGACAAGAATAGTGCCAAGGATTATTCGGCGGATGTACCTGATGAGTATGCTGATTACGTGCGCATATATTTCAGACCTGAGGATATGAGCTTTTCAAATGATATGGATGTGCGTATATCGTATGCCAAGAAGGATGGAAGTATGGGCTATATCACTGAGATATGGACAGGTGAGGCTCATGGTGCTGAGGCTGCCGGTACTGTCCACACAGCTGATGATACCGATAAGTTCTTTGCGGGACTTAACAATAATGGGTTGTATTACTTCTACTATAGAAAATCGGATATCCGATCCGTGAGCAGCACATTTACGTTCGAGGTTAACAATAACCGTTCCGCTGAGGTGGGGCTTGCGTATATGAAGCTTAACCTGCAGAGCTTATATTATCTTGACTAACATTATTATAAAAAACCTGCAGTTCTAAAAATCATGCAGTTATGGAAATCATGCAGCTTTGAGAATTATGTATTTCTGTAAATCATGTAGTTTGAGAAATATGCAGTTCTTAAAAACATGCGGTTCTAATCAGATAGAACCGCATGTTTTTTGCCTATTATGACGGAATGTTAATCATTGGTTTAAAATATATTCGATTCATCTTATTTGACACAATTTCTGTTGCCAATAGTCATATATGGTGCTATATTAATCGCAAAGCACATATCTATAATTCTTCTATTTAAAATATACCATTTATTATCGGTAGTCTTATTTATCAGAAGTTCATGCTTTTATTCCAATAACCACAGGAAAGACAGTATACAACCAAGGAACAGCGAAGTTGATACCAATTAGACAATGTACAGTCTGACAACGTACAGGATGTTATGCACAGTATGTAAGGAGAGAAAGCTTTATGGGGAAAATGACAAGCAGTGAAGAAGCGAGGGCATTGAATCCGATAGATGATTTGATGTTCCGGAAGATGGCGGAGGATGTGGGTTTCTGTGAGGAGATATTGCGGGTGATACTTGAGGATAATGAACTTAAGGTGCTTGAGACGATACCTCAGTGGACAGGAACGAACCTGCAGGGGCGTTCGGTGATTCTTGACGCAAAGTGTGTTAAGTCGGACGGCAGGCAGGTGAACATTGAGGTTCAGAAAGAGGATGACGATGATCACCAGAGAAGAGTGAGATACAATGGTGCGATACTCACCACCAATATCTCAGAACCCGGAACAAAATTTAAAAATGTTCCTGATGTATGTATTGTATTTATCTCAAAATTTGATATATTTAAGGGGAAGAGTCCGATATATCATGTTGATAGGGTTGTGAGGGAAACCGGTGCTGTGGTTGACAATGGCTTTGAGGAGATATACGTCAATACGAAGGTCAGGAATGGTTCAGATGTATCAGAATTGATGCGAATTTTTGTCGAGGACAATGCGTACAGCACCCGTTTTCCAAAAACATCGGAGATTAAAAGAAGATACAAGATAGTCGACGGAGGTGGAGATATGGGAAGTGCTATTGAGAGGTTTAAACAGGAAGGGCGGATGGAAGTGTTTGCAAAACTGTTGGAGAAGAATCTAATAAGCTATTCGGAAGCCGCAGACATGGCAGATATGACGGAAGAGGATTTTAAGAAAAAATATGATGAATATATAAAGGAAAATACACATGCTTCAGAAGAGCAGTTGTGAAAACGTCAAAAGCTAAGAAAAATACATAAGCTGTAAATCTTCCCTGCTTTCATTGCAAAATACAATGAGCAGGGAAGACTCAAAAATGTTTAATCTTATTTCAGCAGTATCCGGTCTGTTTCAGACCACATTTCAATTTTAATTTGTGAAAGCTTTAAAGGACTTAATCATAAAGTACATTATTAATAATGTCAATGTCATGTACAGCATGCATTTCAAAAAATCATGTATATGAGTTTAATGAGGTTACAGGTTTTTCATTTGGAGAATATAAGAATGGAGGATTTGCTATGGTGAGCAAGGTGGGCTGTGCGATGGTCACAGCGATGGGTGCCACGCTGCTTGAGGTGGAGGCAGATGTGTCGGGCGGGCTGCCGGACATAGAGATGACAGGCAACCTGGGAGGTTCAGTAAAGGATGGCAGGGAGAGAATCAGGGTCGCAATCAAGAAGTGCGGCTATCCGTTCCCGCAGGGAAGGGTGACAATCAATATTGCACCTGCGGCAATGCGCAAGGAGGGGACAGGCTTTGACCTTGCGGTTGCATGTGCCATTCTTGAGGAGATAGGTATTATTGTGGAGGATAAGCTGAAGGGCAGGATTGTGATTGGTGAGCTTGGGCTTGATGGCGCGGTTATCGGTGTGAGAGGTGTGCTTCCGGCGGTGCTTGAGGCGAAGAAGCAGGGATATGCGGGGTGTATAGTTCCTGCGGCTAACTACTCAGAGGCGCTTATGGTGCCGGAGATAGAGATTATTCCTGTGCAGCATTTATCGGAGCTTGTAGATGAACAGGATGATGGGAAATATTGTGAGGTTATTGATGCTAATGCAGTCTGTGACAGGTGCAGCGATGAAGATAAGGTAAATCCTGACTATTCAGATATATATGGTCAGGAGTATGCCAAGAAAGCCATGCTCACAGCCGTTGCGGGAAGACACAATATACTGCTTATGGGACCTCCGGGAGCTGGAAAGACGATGCTTGTATCGCGTATTCCGACCATTATGCCCGGCATGTCTAAGAATGAACAGCTTGAGCTTGCCTGCATTTACAGCATAGCCGGAAAGCTTGGCGGCAGACCGGATATGAGTGTAAGACCGTTCCGTGCACCACATCATTCGATTACGTCGGCGGCGCTTATAGGCGGTGGACGATTGGTTGAACCGGGGGAGGTGTCGCTTGCGTCTAAGGGAGTGCTGTTTCTTGATGAGCTTACACGCTTTGACACAAGGGTTGTGGAGCAGCTGAGGGAGCCGCTTGAATCGGGAAGGATAGTGATTAACAGGATTACAGGCTCCTGTGAGCTGCCGGCTGATTTCATGCTTGCGACGGCTATAAATCCCTGTGCATGCGGTTTCTATCCCGATAGGACAAGGTGCCGGTGTACCACATGGGATGTGAATAAGCACTATGGGCGCATAAGCAGGCCGATACTAGACAGAATTGATATATCCATATCATTGCAGAGGGTAAGCTTTGACGAGCTTATAGGTAAAAATGTGGCTTCTGAAGAAATAAAAGGTGAAAGAAGAATGGATGAAAAGACCGGAGCAGGAGACAGACGAAAAGCAGATGAAAATGCCGGTAAAAGAACAGATGAAGATGGTGATATGCAGACAGTAATTGGGAATTTCGACAGCTCCAATATGCGGAAAATTGTTGAACGTGTGTGGAGAGTCCAGCAGGAAAGACTTGGCGAGGGACGTTATAACAGCCGTATGACTAATGATGAGATTAAGAAATACTGCCGACTTGACGATATATCCGAGAAGCTTATGAGAGAAGCGTATGATGTATATGGACTGAGTGCCAGAGGCTACTATAAGCTGCTCAAGGTGGCGCGTACATTGGCGGATATCGATGGAGCGGAGAATGTGGAGGAGCGGCATGTGCTCGAGGCGTTGAGCTACAGGGTGAAGGATAAGGGGGATGAATGATGGATGAAGAAAATAAGCGTATCAGGGCATGGTTCTGGCTTACCAATCTGCCGGGATATGGATATAAGAAGCTGGCGGCACTCAGGGCGGCAGTGGATGATGTGTGGGAGCTGTATGAAATTGAAGAGAGCGTAGGACAGGAGAAGGCTGAGGAGTTCTTAAGACAGGTGTTTTCTTTGTCAGATATAAAATACAGTGATGCACAGATTGGAGCTTTTTTCGACAGGAGCCTTAAGAGAAGGCTTGACAAGGAATTTGAAGGGTTGGCAGCGTCGGATATAAATATGGTCTGCATTGATTCAAGTGACTACCCTGAAAAACTTAGGGATATTTTTGATGCGCCGTACATACTCTATTATCGCGGAAGGCTTCCGGAACAGAACCATAAGACGGTGGCGATTGTAGGGGCAAGGGCGTGCAGCGAATATGGCAGAAGCATGGCAAAGGATATTGCCGCGCAGCTTGCACGGTATGGAGTGCAGATTGTCAGCGGGTTTGCGAGAGGGATAGATACCGCATCGCATAACGGATGTCTCGGAGTTGACGGAGGAAGGACATTTGCGGTATTTGGAAGTGGAATCAATCATTGCTATCCGCCGGAGAATCGTTTCACATACGATGAGATAATACAGAAGGGTGGGGGGATAATTTCTGAATATCGTCCCGACACGAAGCCGTTATCGGGATTCTTTCCTATGAGAAACAGAATTATAAGCGGGCTGTCAGATGTTGTGATTGTTGTTGAAGCCGGAGTTAAAAGTGGTTCTCTTATAACTGCCGACCATTCGTTAGAACAGGGCAGAACGGTCATGGCATTGCCGGGGAGAGTGACAGATGTGCTGAGCATGGGATGTAACAGGCTGATACGTCAAGGTGCTGCTGTCATAACATGTATGGACGATATTTTATTTGAATTGGGACTGTCAGAAGTACAAAATTATTCTGTCAATATAAAAAATTCACAAATAAAACTTGCAAAGCCGGAGAAAATGTTGTATAGTCATTTAGATTTTAACCCGCAGAGCATTGATGATTTAATTCGTAAGAGCGGAGTAAGCTTCAAGGAGGCAGCGGAATGTCTTGTGAGACTTGAGCTTGCCGGACTTGCAAAACGAATTGGAGGAATGTACGTGCGAGGAAAATAATAACTGGAGGAGTTGTCATGGCAAAATATCTTGTAATCGTTGAGTCCCCGGCAAAGGTGAAGACCATCAAGAAATTTCTTGGTTCTAATTATGAAGTGGTTGCATCACAGGGCCATGTTCGTGATTTGCCTAAGAGTACGCTGGGAATAGATACGGAACATGACTTTGAACCAAAATATATAACAATAAGAGGTAAGGGAGATATACTTGCCCATCTTAGAAGAGAGGTTAAAAAGGCGGATAAGGTTTATCTTGCAACCGACCCTGACCGTGAAGGAGAGGCTATTTCGTGGCACCTTGCACAGGCACTTAAGATAGATGATAAGGATATCAACAGAATAAGCTTTAATGAGATTACCAAGAATGCTGTTAAGGCTTCGATAAAGGAACCAAGGAAGCTTGACATGAACCTTGTCGATGCACAGCAGTCGCGAAGAATACTTGACCGTATGGTGGGCTACCGCATTAGCCCGGTTCTCTGGGAGAAGGTAAAGAGGGGGCTGAGCGCCGGACGAGTTCAGTCGGTTGCGCTCAGGATAATCTGCGACAGGGAAGCGGAGATAAATGCGTTTATTCCTGAGGAATATTGGACAATCGATGGTATTTTTAAAGTCAAGGGTGAGAAAAAACTGTTGACGGCGAAGTACATTGGCGATGAAAACGGCAATTCAGCTATTCATAATGAGAACGAGAAGAATGCGGTTCTTGCCGGGCTTAAGAATGGTGCTGCTAAGATAGATGAGGTAAAGAAGAGTGAGAGGATAAGAAAGGCTCCTCTTCCGTTTACAACAAGTACACTCCAGCAGGAAGCAGCCAAGGCACTTAATTTTTCAACCCAGAAGACCATGCGCATTGCACAGCAGTTATATGAAGGAGTGGATATAGATGGTCATGGTACAATCGGTATCATAACCTATCTGAGAACCGATTCCACAAGAGTTGCAGCGGAAGCGGATGTCTCTGCGCGTGAGTATATAAAGAATAACTATGGTGTTGATTATTACTGTCCGATAGATAACAAGAAAGAGAATGATAAAAAAATTCAGGATGCGCATGAAGCAATCAGACCTACCGATATCGAGCTTACGCCTGCTAAGATTAAGGATTCGCTTGCACGCGACCAGTTCCGTCTGTACCAGCTGATATGGAAGCGCTTTGCGGCGAGCAGAATGCAGCCGGCGAGATATGAGACAACTACGGCTAAGATTACAGTTGGTGGACACCATTTCTCATCATCATCATCAAGACTTGTGTTTGACGGATTTATGTCGGTATATGCTGAGGCTGATGAGGAGAAGGAAGAGAATAATTCAATGGTGGGGAGCCTGAGTACGGACAGCGTTATAACTCTTGAGGATACGGACAGCAGACAGCATTTCACACAGCCGCCTGCACATTACACCGAGGCATCGCTTGTAAGAACGCTTGAGGAGCTTGGAATAGGACGTCCAAGTACTTATGCACCTACTATAACGACTATAATTAATAGAAGATATGTTGCCAAGGAAAATAAAAATCTATATGTGACGGAGCTCGGAGAAGCCGTAAATTCAATAATGATGAAGGCCTTCCCTGTCATTGTTGATGTCAACTTCACAGCTAACATGGAATCACTTCTTGATGGTGTTGCTGATGGCAGCATACAGTGGAAGACTGTTGTGAGAAACTTCTATCCGGATCTGGATGAGGCAGTTAAGAATGCTGAGAAGGAGCTTGAGGAGGTTAAGATTGAAGATGAGGTTACAGACATTCCGTGTGATGTTTGTGGTCGAATGATGGTCATTAAGTATGGACCACATGGCAAGTTCTTAGCCTGCCCGGGATTTCCTGAATGTCGAAATACTAAGCCGTATCTTGAGAGGATAGGCGTTGCCTGCCCTAAGTGCGGTAAGGATATTGTCATTAAGAAGACGAAGAAGGGAAGAAAATACTTCGGATGTGAAGGCTTCCCTGAGTGCGATTTTATGTCATGGCAGAAGCCGTCAGACAAGAAATGTCCTGAATGTGGCGGATATATGGTTGAAAAGGGCAATAAGCTTGTCTGTGCGGATGAACACTGCGGATATGTCATGGATAAGATGGATAAATAAGATAATAAGAACTAAATTTCCTGTGCATGAAACAGAATATTAAGAATTATAACAATTATTCAGACTATTCACAAAAAAATATACAAAAACTATTGTATATTCAAATAATTTATGCTAAACTTAGCAAGTAGAAGCAATAATATTCTATTTGCTAAGTTTTTTGTTGATAAAGGTAAGTTATTATTTATATGGAAAGGGTGGTTGCACGGATGAGCGTTCAGTTACTTGATAAGACGAGGAAAATCAATAAACTTTTGCACAACAATAATTCTCACAAGGTGGTATTCAACGATATATGCCAGGTTCTCAGTGAGATATTGGTGTCCAATACTCTTGTTATAAGCAAGAAGGGCAAGGTATTAGGAAGCAGCACCTGTGATGGGGTTGAGGAGATTAAGGAACTGATTGATGACGAGGTGGGAGAATTCATTGATCACATGCTTAATGAGCGTTTACTCAGTGTTCTTTCGACGAAAGAGAATGTCAATCTGGAAACCCTTGGCTTTGGAAGAGGAGATGCTAAAAAGTATCAGGCAATTATCGCACCTATAGATATTGCAGGTGAGCGTCTTGGTACATTGTTTATGTATAAGTGTGACAGCCAGTATGATATAGACGATATAATTTTGTGTGAGTATGGTACAACGGTTGTCGGGCTTGAGATGATGCGTTCGGTCAACGAGGAGAATGCAGAGGAGACGAGAAAGGTTCATATTGTAAAGTCTGCGATAAGTACATTGTCATTTTCAGAGCTTGAGGCTATCAAGCATATTTTCGAGGAACTTGACGGCAACGAGGGGATTCTGGTCGCAAGCAAGATTGCCGACAGGGTGGGAATTACACGTTCGGTTATAGTCAATGCACTCAGAAAGTTTGAGAGTGCGGGGGTTATTGAATCAAGGTCTTCGGGAATGAAGGGAACATATATCAAGGTGCTCAATGATGTGGTCTTTGATGAACTCAAGAAGATAGATTTGACTGAATAACAGACTAATTATATTTAGGAAGAGTGCGCTGCTCTGTTTAGAACAGCGCATTATTTGAATTAATATGTAAGATATTGTAAAAAAAGCTTGTTTTTTTCCGGGGATGTCTTATAATTGATAAGAAGAATGTATAACTTTAGGTTTTTGAGAAATTGATAAATTTATTATCATAAAGGAGAATGAAGAATGTTTGAATCTGGAGCATTTGGATATGTCAATGTGCTTTCATCGGCGGCTGATGCGGCATGGACCAGGAATGAGATACTTAATAACAATATAGCCAATGTCGACACACCGGGCTTTAAAAGACAGGACATGAAGTTTGAGAGCCTTCTGCAGAATGAGATTGCAAGGCAGGGAAAGACGAATTCCACACTTGACCAGAAGGTGGCTGATGTCGATTATACAAGGCTTAAGCCTTATGTATATACAGATAATTCACAGCTTTCAACAAGACTTGATGGAAATAATGTGGATATTGATGTGGAGGAGGCTGAACTTGTCTCTAACCAGTTGATGTACGATGGAATAATAGAAGGGCTTAATAAGGAATTCGAGAGAATGAAGTCTGTTCTTTCTAAATAGAAATAATTTTGCAGGAGGTTGATTATGGCACTGTTTAGTTCATTTAATATAGCATCATCGGGAATGACTGCGCAGAGACTCAGAATGGATGTTATTTCCGAGAATATAGCTAATGTAAAGACTACAAGGACGAATGAAGGCGGAGCTTATATACGCAAGAATGTTGTTCTCAATGAGAAGGGGAATAATTATGGAATACGCACGTTCAGCGAGATTTTTGATGCGACCAGAAGCGGAGTGGGCAACGGAGTTAAGGCGACAGCCATAGTGAATGATACAGATACACCTATGGAGCTTGTATATGATCCGTCACATCCGGACGCAGATGAGAACGGATATGTAACATACCCTAATGTCAATATCATAACGGAGATGACAGATCTTATCGATGCTTCACGCTCATATGAGGCGAATGCAACAGCATTTGAGGCTTCTAAGAGCATGGCGAGCAAGGGCCTTCAGATAGGTAAATAATTTTAATTATACAAATAGAAGCGGGGAATACTTATGTCAACAGTTAATATACTATCAGGTGTATCATCAGATTACATTACTAACTCGATTGCTGATAATTCTAAGGCAGGGAAGTCGGAAGGCTCCGGCAGCTTTGATGAGCTGTATCAGGCAGCGGTTAACCTGATTTCAGGAACGAACGGTTACATACAGCAGGCACAGCAGGCTGAGATTGATTATGCAATGGGAAAGCTTACAAGCACTCATGAGCTGAGTATTATTGAGAACAAGGCTAATATAGCACTTCAGTACACTGTTGCGATAAAAAACGGAATTTTGGATGCATACAAGGAAATTATGCAGCTACAGGTGTAATTTAACCGGATTCAGTTATTCGGCTGATAAGCAGAGAACGTCAGCGGATTGCAGATAGCCGATTTAATAGATAACTAGTGATACAGGAGAGCACATATGCCGGATATAGTAAAAAAATACCTTGATAAGATAAAGGAATTTTGGAATAAATACAATAAAAAACAGAAAACAATATTTATCTCTTCCGTATTGGTGGCAGTTATTGCGATTGCAATACTTGGATTCGTTCTGGCACAGCCACAGACGGTTGTGGTGCGGTATTGTTCAACGGCTTCCGAGGCTACGGAGGTCAGACAATTGCTCACCAGCAATGACATACCTTGTACGGTTGGTTCAAATTTTGAAATCATAATCGACAAGAAAGATGAGATTGAGGCACAGCTTGTACTTGGCTCTAACAATATAGCTTCAACCGGATATTCCTATGCCGATGTCCTTACCGGAAGCTTTTCACAGACGCAGGATGACAAGGAAAAGTTATATGTAGAGACACTTGAGAAGAAGTTCGCCGCACAGCTTGCGAAGATTGACGGAATAAAGAGCGCACAGGTTACAATCAAATTTGAGGACAACTCTTCAATTTTTGAGGAGAATAAGGATGCACATATTACAGCTACACTTGTCACCAGCAAGACACTTTCGGAGTCTACAACAGAGGCAATAGGCCTTATGCTTGCTAATAATGTCGGAAGCAACAACACCAACAATGTTGTGGTTATAGATGACAAGGGGCAGTTGTTATTCTCAGGTATTGCGGATGCCTCCGGCAACTCATCGGGACTTAAGACAAGCACGAAGTTCCAGAGAGAAATGATGACCAATATGGAAGCACGCGTCAAGAAACTTGCGCTTGCAATGCAGAATTATTCTGACGCCGAGGTTATGGCAAATCTTGTATTTGACAGCGATAAGGTGACTGAGATAACCCAGAAATATAATATACCGGATGGCTCTGAGGAGGGCTTAAGAAGCACCAGCTACGAGGTCAACAGTACTAATGGGACTGGCTCCGGCGGAACAGCAGGTACTGAATCCAATGACGATGACACAGGATACGATATTGAGAATGGCACTACGACCAATGGAGAGTATAATCTTACGCAGATAGACTGGCTGCAGAACAGCACATATACTACCAAGGAGAAGGCGGCAGAGGCGATTGTATACAGCGATTCCAGCCTGTCGATTATTCTTACTAAGTATAATGTTGTTTCTGAGGATGACCTTAGAACACAGGGGCTGCTTGGCGATATGACATATGATGAGTATAAGCTTGCCAACAGCTCACCTACACCTATTACCGTTGAGGAAGATTTGGCACAGCTTATTGCTTTCGGTACAGGTATAGATGTCAACAATATAGCTATTTCAGCTAATATGAAGTATGTATTCTTAGACACTCCGAAGAGCAGTACACCGACTTCGTTTATAATTCAGATCGTTCTTGCGGTTCTGATTGTCGGACTCCTTCTGTTTGTAGTATTCAGAAGTGCAAGACCTGTTACTGTAGAGGAGACAGAACCGGAGCTTTCAGTGGAGGATATGCTTGCCTCTACAAGAGAGAAGCAGGCACCGCTTGAGGAGATTGATCTTCAGGATAAGTCTGAGGCACGCAAGGCTATTGAAAAATTTGTACAGGAAAATCCGGAAGCGGTCGCAATGCTTCTTCGAAACTGGCTCAACGATGGCTGGGATTAAACGCGCATGAGTTTGAATCAGTACTAATGGAGAGTGGGGCGTGATGTGATACGCTTCGGAATGGAGACAATATGGCAAAGAAAAATGGATTAGATGGTATCCAAAAGGCAGCAGTTCTTCTGATTGCATTAGGACCGGATATGTCATCACAGATATTTAAACATCTTCATGATGATGAGATTGAACAGCTTACACTTGAGATAGCCAATACGAATAGTGTATCGCCCGGAACCAAAGAGGAAGTTCTCAATGAATTTTATGAGGTGTGTCTTGCACAGCAGTATATCGCGGAGGGCGGTATCGGATATGCCAAGGATCTTCTTGAAAAATCACTTGGTGCCGATAAGGCAAAAGAGGTTATCGGAAAACTCACCGCAAGCCTTCAGGTACGTCCTTTCGAGTTTGTGAGAAAGACAGACCCTGCGCAGCTGCTTAACTTTATACAGGATGAACACCCACAGACGATTGCACTCATCTTATCGTATCTGTCGCCGGCGCAGTCATCTATGGTTATCTCAGCACTTCCGCCTGAGAAGCAGGCTGATGTAGCCAAGAGAATTGCCCAGATGGACAGAACATCACCGGATGTTATCAAGGAAGTCGAGGGTGTGTTAGAGCGTAAGCTTGCTTCGCTTGTTAATCAGGATTACACCATTGTCGGTGGTGTCGATGCTATCGTTGATATCCTCAATTCGGTTGACAGAGGAACGGAGAAGCATATTGTTGAGACTCTTGAAGTTGAGGATCCGGAGCTTGCAGACGAGATCAGAAAGAAGATGTTCGTATTCGAGGATATTCTTTCACTCGACGACAGAGCTATTCAGAGAGTGCTGCGTGATATTGAGAACAATGATATTGCCGTTGCGCTTAAGAATGCCAATGAAGAGGTTCAGAATGTTATTTTCAGGAACCTTTCAAAGCGTCTTGCTGCTATGATAAAAGAGGATATGGACTTTATGGGACCTGTCCGTCTCAAGGATGTTGAGGAGGCACAGCAGAAGATTGTTAACAACATCAGAAAGCTTGAGGATGCCGGCGAGATTGTAATTGCAAGAGGCGGAGGTGACGAGATAGTTGTCTAATCTGCTGAAGTATAACAGTATAGTTATAAAGGATTCCAATAATTATATTATTGATTCCAACCAAAAGGTAATTGACAAGATAAACAGTATCAAAAAGAATATAATTGCCACGAATGTCATGAATCCTAATCCGCCGGATGCGGACGGATTTGTAAGCGGTCTGAGCGCACAGGTTGTTGAGGAGCTTACAGATAGTGATGAGAATGCGGCAACACAGGAAGATCTGACCCTGCAGACACAGGAGATTCTTGACAATGCAAGACGTGAAGGCGAGGAGATAGTCGCCCAGGCACATCGTGAAGCTGAACAGTTCATAGAAGTCATGAAGAATGAAGGATATGACCAAGGCCTGAAGGCGGGTGCTGAGGAAGTTGAGAACCGTAAAAGACAGTTGGAGGAAGAATACAATCTTAAAAGGGAGGAGCTTGATAAAGAATATCAGGCGAAGGTTGCTGATATAGAACCTAAGCTGGTTGATACATTTATCAATGTTTTTTCCAATGTAACTCATACTATTGCCGAAGACAAAAAAGATATGATAATATATCTTATAAATTCTGTTATGAATAATGTAGATACATGTAAAGAATTTGTTATACATGTGTCTACTGATGATTATAGATTTGCAATAAATAATCAGAATCTGATAACAGGGGCATTATCCAAAGAGGTACATATTGAAATATCGGAGGATTCAACACTTAGCAGAAATGAATGTCTTATTGAGACAGATTCGGGTGTGTTTGACTGCAGCCTTGATGTTCAGCTTAGTAATCTTATCAAGGATATTAAGCTGCTTAGCTGCATGAACCGGTAAGTTATAAAATAAAAAGTAATTTTCATCCGATAGGGGAGAAGAATTGTGCTTACAGATATCGATTATGAAAAGTATACAAAGCTGATAGACAGAACCTATTATAAGAGGTTAGGAAGAGTTTCTAAGGTAGTGGGTCTTAGTATTGAATCTGTCGGTCCGGATGCACGACTTAATGATTTATGTAAGATTATGCCAAGGGATAATCCGGACAGGGTCATATATGCAGAGGTTGTAGGCTTTAAGGACAACAGAATACTTCTTATGCCATTTGAGGCAGTGGATGGAATTGCGCCGGGCTGTATTGTTGAAAATACAGGCAAGCCTCTGATGATAAAGGTTGGACCTGAACTTCTGGGCAAATCACTTGATGGTCTAGGAAATCCGTCCGATGGCAGCACAATTCATTATGAAGCTGAATATCCATGTGAGGCGGCTCCGCCTGACCCGATGGAGAGGGAAATCATTTCTGAGGTTCTTCCACTCGGTGTTAAGGCAGTGGATGGACTGATTACTGTCGGAAAGGGACAGCGTATCGGAATATTTGCGGGAAGTGGTGTCGGAAAGAGTACACTTTTAGGTATGTTTGCAAGAAATACCAAGGCAGATATAAATGTAATCGCCCTGATAGGAGAGCGAGGCAGAGAGGTGCGGGAGTTCATCGAGAGGGATCTCGGCGAGGAGGGCATGAAGAGAAGTGTGCTTATAGTGGCAACCTCCGATAAGCCGGCACTTATAAGAAATAAGGCAGCCAAGACTGCTACAGCCATAGCGGAGTATTTCAGGGATCAGGGGAAGGATGTCCTTTTGATGATGGATTCTCTTACACGTTTCTCCATGGCACAGAGAGAAATCGGACTTGCATCGGGTGAACCTCCTGTAACGAGAGGGTATCCACCGAGTGTGTATAGTGAACTTCCTAAGCTTCTTGAGAGAGCAGGAATGAGTAAAAAAGGTTCGATTACCGGATTATATACCGTTCTTGTGGATGGGGACGATTTTAATGAGCCAATCACGGATACAGCAAGAAGTATCCTTGATGGACATATAATGCTTAACAGAAAGCTGGCCAATAAGAACCATTATCCGGCTATAGATGTTCTTATGAGTATATCCCGAGTAATGAGCCAGATTGTTGATAAAGAACATAAGGCAGTCGCCGGAAAGCTTAAGAATGTGCTTGCAACATACAATGAGGCGGAGGATCTCATCAACATCGGAGCGTACAAGAGCGGCTCGAATAAGGAGATTGATTATGCTATAGAAAAGCATGAGGCTGTTAATAATTTCCTTTTGCAGGGTGTTGATGACAGATATGAATTTTCCGAGGAAATCCGGTTGTTGAATGATATATTCAACTAATAATATATTCGGAGGCAGCTTATGGCAAAGTTCGTATACAGAATGCAGAACATTCTGGATATTAAGAATAAGCTTGAAGTTCAGGCGAGAAATTCGTATGCTGCGGCGAGAATAAAGCTCAGTCAGGAAGAAGAAAAACTTGACAGAATGTTTGAACAGAAAAAAGCTTACGAAGAAAATTATAGACAACAGTTATCCGGAAATATCAATATACTACAGATTAATATATGTAAGAATGCCATTGAGCTGTGCAAGAATCAGATAAAAAAGCAGCTTGTGGAGGTGAAAGTGGCTTCCCTCAATTTAGAGGCCGCACAGAAGCGTTTGGGTGAAGTTATGAAAGAACGCAAGATTCAGGAAAAACTCAGAGAGAAAGCTTATGAAGAATTTCTTCAGGAACTTAATGATCAGGAGAAAAAAGAGATAGATGAACTTGTAAGCTTCCGCTTTGAACAGGAGGAATAGTATGGCAGACGAACTTGATGACTTATTAGATGGACAGGAGGAAGAAAAAAAATCCAATAAGCTGGTTATAATCCTTGTTACGATACTGATTGTTTTGATTTGGCTGGCTATATTTGTCCTGCTTGTCAAGCTGGATGTGGGTGGATTTGGAAGCAAGGTACTATATCCTGTTTTAAAGGATGTACCGGTTATCAATAAGATACTTCCTAATGCATCGGACGAGCAGATTGGAATTGACAGTAAGTATCCTTATACAACGCTTTCTGAGGCTATAGCGCGTATTGAAGAGCTTGAAAATGAAAATCTCAGACTCAATGAGGCAACAGCGGTAAATGCGCAGACAATTGCTGATTTGACCTCGGAGGTTGCCAGATTGTCACCATTTGAGGCTTACCAGAAAAACTATGAAGTGCTGAAAAGACAGTTCGATGAACAGATTGTATTTGGAAATGAATATACAGGTAATTATGCGGCAGACCCTGATACATACATTGAATGGTACGAGAAAATGGATCCTGAGAACGCCGCAGCGATATATCAGATGGCTATAGAAAAGAGAGCAAGCAGTCAGGTTATAGTTGATCTTTCAAAGACATATTCAAAGATGAAGGCAGCTCAGGCAGCTTCTATTCTTGAAGAGATGACGGGAGATGAGGAGAAGGTTGCTTCTATTCTTGCAAACATGTCACAGGCAAATGCAGCAGCTATTCTTCAGAACATGAACTCCACTTATGCTGCCAAGATTACTCTCCTTATGTATCCTTCTCCATATACGGTTGAAGAGTACCGGGAGAACAGAAGACAGGAACAGATGGGAATAAATCCGGTCGGAAATCCGGACGGAACGCATGGAGGAAACAGTTCGAACACTAACTCCGGAAACAGTGGCAGCAATCTTACAAGAAATCCTGATGCTATGCCTGGAAATAATACCGGCAGTGCGGCCGAGGCTTCAACCGGGGAAAGTACCAGTGCAAACACTAATACTGGAGCAAACACCGGTACTGGCGTTAACAATAATTCCGGTGCAGGCAATACTACTACAGGCAGGTAGTTGTCCATATTTATATGGTTGACTATAAATTTATAAAAATATAGAAGAAAGGAGGAAATGACAATGGCTGACCCTAATGTAAAGAATGTTTCGGCTGCTCAGGTTAATAAGAGTCTTGCTGCTAATTACAGCTATATCAAGAAAAGCTCTGAAAAGACCATTAATAATTCATTTGGTAATCTTATGCAGAATTCGTTGAATAAGATGACTGATTTGTCTAACAAACAGAACACATCAGAAAAGGTCACTGTAAGACGCTCGCAGGTTGAATACATTGTACGAGGTGCGAAACACACCGGAGATGGAAAGGCTGTTGATGAGAGCACCATGACAGGAAGCCTCAAGGCACTTACAGGTGAAGTAAAGGCGGTTGTATGTGCAGTACTTGATATGACGGATGAGGAACTTGAAAGATATCTTGCCGAAAATGGCATGTGTGTAATGGATTTACTTCTCCAGAATAATCTGGCGGATTTCGTTGCAGACGTTGCTGCTGATGGAGACAGTCTTAAGCTCATTACAGACAGCAATCTTTCCGAGAAATTTTCTGAGCTTGGCGATGAACTTAAGAAACTTGTCGCAACAGCTGCACAGGACATGGATATTTCAGTTGAGGAGCTTAACAAGTATATTCAGTCAACAGATTTTACTGATGTGTCTAACGTGGAACCTGCTGATGAAGTGGTTGATATTCAGTCAACAGATTTTACTGATGTGTCTAACGCGGAATCTGCTGATGAAGTGGTTGGAACTATAGATAAGACGGCTGATACGGATGAGCTTTTAAGCCGCCGCCAGAACAATCCTGAGTTAGAGAACAATGGAAGTGCTGTGGAAGAACCTGAACTCGGGCTTGAGGATAAGATTACCGTAGCTTCGGGTGAGGATGATGCGTCACAGTCCGGAACATTTCAGAAAAGTGATGAAAGCCTTTCAGGACAGTTCCTCAATACTCTGATTGAGAATGTTGATAATGCAGTACAGGCAAAGGAAGATTTTAAGGGGTACTCAGTGAACTCTGAGAATATCGTAAGACAGCTTGTGGATGCTATTAAGATTAATGTTAACAGTTCTTTTTCTGAGATGGAGCTTCAGCTTCAGCCTGAGAATCTAGGTAAGCTCAATCTGGTTATAGCTTCAAGAGACGGCATAATAACGGCACAGTTTATGGCTGAGAATGATGTCGTCAAGAGCGCAATAGAGAACCAGATAGTCATGCTTAAGGATAATTTCGAGCAGCAGGGCCTTAAGGTAGAGGCGGTTGAGGTTATGGTTCAGACACATGGCTTCGAGATGGGAAAGAATCTTGAGGGAAGAGGAGATAACTCACAGGACGACGATGACAGACACAGAACCTCAAGAATACTCACACTTGAAGAAATTAATGCAATCATAGGTGATGACGAAGCTGCCGATGAGGATGTCCTTGCAGCGGAAATGCTGAGAGCATCAGGCGGTAATGTTGATTATCTGATTTAAAGCTTGAAAGGAGATGGAAAAATGGCGATAAGTGCTGCAATTGTGGATGGAAAGATATATGCAAAAAGCACACCTGATAATCTGTCACAGGATACCAAGGGAACATCGACAATGGGTAAGGATCAGTTCCTGAAGATTCTGGTTGCAGAGATGCAGTATCAGGATCCTCTTGAGCCTACTACGAATACCGAATGGGTATCACAGATGGCTACCTTCTCACAGATAGAGGAATTACAGAACATGTCCGATTCTATGACAAAGGGACAGGCTCAGAACCTTGTCGGAAAATACGTAATTATGGCTACTACCGACAGTAAAGGTGAAACCAAGTATATCAACGGAAAGGTCCAGACTGTTGAGATTCGTGAGGATGGTACATATCTTTCAATTAATGGATATCTGTACAATATTGATGAGCTGTATTCTGTTATAGATGAGGATTATTATAAGCAGTTGATAGGTGGAACCAACAAGGATAACTCAGATGGTTCAGACAACTCAGGCTCAGGCAGCGGTTCATAAAGCTGCATTCATTCAGATGTCTGGCTTATGTATATTCTGAAAGAGAGGATAATCTATGGAAATCAAAAATAATATTTATTCCTCCATTGAGCAGATTACAGGACAATATCTGAATCAAAAGACAAAAGAAAGCACGGATGCGGCCGCTATGCAGAGCATGTCCTTCGAGGATGTGTTAAGACAACAGTGGAAGAAAAATGATAATTCAGTCACGGATGGCAGTTTAAAATTTTCAAAACATGCAGGCGAGCGCTTGAGGCAGAGAAATATTACATTGTCCGATGAACAGATGATAAGACTTCAGAATGGTGCCAGAAAAGCGGAAGAAAAAGGCATAAAGGAGTCTCTTGTAATAATGGACAGCCTTTCCTTCATCGTAAACACAAAGAACAATACAGTGATTACGGCGATGGAGCAGAGTGGGGACACAGATAATGTGTACACAAATATTGATGGAGCAGTGATAATCTAGCTGGACCGATAAGGAAGCTACAGACTTTGAATGATAGATGAGTCTTTACCACGGTTCCTTAATCAGGAGGAAATAAAACTATGATGAGAGCACTTTTCTCTGGTGTAGCTGGTCTTAAAACACACCAGACAAAAATGGATGTTATCGGTAATAACATCGCTAATGTAAATACTGTCGGATACAAGTCAATGAGTGTATCCTTCAGTGATGTACTTTATCAGACAACACAGAGCGCATCCGGACCTAATGCTTCTACCGGCAAGGGCGGTACAAACGCAATGCAGATAGGTCTTGGCTCTAAGGTTGCTTCTATGAGCACCGCAGTTTCAGATCCGGGTGGTTCACAGGCGACCAACTATCCGTTTGACCTTATGATAAACGGAGATTCAATGTTTGTTGTAAGTGACGGAACACAGAACTTCTTTACAAGAGCGGGAAACTTTACAACAGATGCTTATGGTAATCTTGTTACCAGTGCGGGTTATTCGGTTATGGGGTGGCTTGCTGATGAGAATGGAGTGATTCAGAAGGCAACAGTTAAGCCTCTTTCAGTCTATTCTTCAGAGAATATGTATGCTACACCTGAGCAGACCTTAAACACGGTAATAACAGGTAACATCAACAAGAAAGATGAAAGTTTTTCATCTGCGGCAAAAGCAATTACAACGAATGTAAGCTTTTATGATAATCTTGGATATGAGTACAGAGCGACACTCTCAATTACCCAGGATGCTGCGAATCCATACAGCTACAATATAACATGTACCGGAATGGCTTGTAATGGCAAGGATATGGGACTTGCGGAGGCGGATCTTAAGGCTGTAATAGACAATGTCAATATCACATTCAACGATGCGGACGGAAGCCTTGCAACAGGTAATCCTCTTACGCTTAAAGTGACCGGACTCGGTGCTGCATTCAATAAGGATATTGAAGTTGATGTGTCACAGATTACATGCTTCGGAAAGGATACCTCCCTTAAACCTAAGAAGGGAAATGCAGAGGGATTCTATGCAGGTCTTGCTGCAGGTAAGATGACCTCCGTAAGTATCCAGACCGACGGAAAGATTGTTGCAGGCTATGATAATGGTGATACCAAGATTCTTGGACAGGTTGTTGTTGCGACATTTGCAAACCTTGCCGGACTTGAGAAGGCAGGCCAGAATCTTTATTCCGCAACATTGAACTCAGGTGAGTTCGATGGCATCGGACAGGACGTAACGGCAGATGGTGGTTCGTTCGCACCGGGCTATGTCGAGATGTCCAATGTAGACCTTGCAGGTCAGTTCACGGATATGATTACAACACAGAGAGGTTTTCAGGCTAACTCACGTATTATAACCGTATCGGATACACTCTTAGAGGAGCTTATCAACCTTAAGAGATAAATAAACTAATATTATTAGGAGCATAACATGAAATCAGTCACTATAATAGGCGCCAACAGTTATATAGCAAGAAATCTAATTCAGAATGTTAAGAATGAGGCGCTGGATATCAGACTGTTTCTATATGACAGGGAGGATGTGCATAAGGACGGATGTAATGATTATGCTCCTGTTAATATTTTAGATGAAAGCTCTGTTGCCGGAATTAATTTTGACGTCGATGCTGTTATCCTGTTCGCAGGAAAAACAGGAACCTATGCAGGCTTTGATGAGCCGGAGGCTTTTGTTGAAGTGAACGAGCTTGGACTTTTAAATGTTCTTAATTCAATGAGAAAGGCAAAATCTACAGCTAAGATTGTATTTCCATCAACGAGACTGGTGTATAAGGGTAAAGATGAACCGCTGCTTGAGAACGATACTAAGGAATTTAAGACAATCTATTCTATAAATAAATATGCGTGTGAGCAGTACCTTAAAATGTATTCCGATGTGTTTGATATCAGATATTGTATTTTCAGGATATGTGTACCGTATGGAAGCCTGTTAGATGGCGTCAGCTCATACGGAACAGCAGAATTCTTTATCGGAAAGGCAATGCAGGGAGATAATATTACCTTGTACGGTGATGGAGAAGTAAAAAGGACACTCACGTATATAGGGGATATATGCAGGACAATGCTTGCGGGAGCTTTATCCGCAGACTGCATGAATGATGTATACAATATCGGCGGAGAAAGCTATAGTCTCCGGAAAATGGCTTTTGAGGTTGCAAAAAAGTATGGAGTTGAGTTAGAATATACACAGTGGCCTGATAAAGCATTGAAGATAGAGTCCGGGAGTACGGTGTTTGACAGCGGAAAGCTTGATAGTATTTTAGGAAATTTAAGAAAAATGACCTTTAAGAATTGGATAGGAGGGGGAGTATGATAGACCTTACAAGGTTCAATGGGACAGGCTTTACGGTGAATTGTGATTTAATTGAAACGATAGAGGAGACACCGGATACGGTAGTAACTCTTACGACAGGAAAAAAAATAATTGTAAAAGAAAGTAGACAACAAATAAAAAATTTAGTATTATCTTATAAGAGAAAAATTTATATCGAAAGAGAGACTTTGGAAGAAGTTTGATATACAAATAATGATGACTGGTAGGTGAGCAAAGTGGATTTAGCTACAATAATAGGTTTGGTTTTATGTTTTGGATTCACAATTTATGGAATTATTTCAGGTGACGGTTTTGGTGTTATAGGTAGTTTCATTGATCCGGGTTCTATCGCAATTACTATCGGAGGATCTTTCGGAGCGTGCCTGACCATGAACAAGTTTCCGGATTTTGTAAGAGGACTTAAGGGATTCGGAATAGCCATAAAGGATAAGAAGGTTGACAACGGAGAGACGATTAAGAAGATTATCGAGCTTTCCAATCTGGCAAGAAAGGAAGGTCTTCTTGCACTTGAGGAGGCAGCGGAGAGTCTTGATGATGATTTCCTCAAAAAGGGAGTGCTGCTTATAGTTGATGGAACAGAGCCGGATCTGGTTCGTGCCATTCTTGAGACGGAGTTAGGCAATCTTGAAGCGAGGCATAAGAAGGTATATGGCTTCTGGGAGAACTTAGCGGGCATGGGTCCTGCCTGGGGAATGATTGGTACACTTATCGGACTCATCAAGATGCTTCAGAACATGGCTGACCCATCTTCGATTGGACCTGCGATGGCAATAGCCCTTATCACAACATTTTATGGTTCACTGCTTGCTAACTGGCTTTCTACACCGGTTGCAATCAAGCTGCGTGCCAATAATGAGATAGAGGTAACTCTTAAGGAGGTTATGATAGAAGGTCTGTTATCTATTCAGGCAGGCGAGAATCCAAGAGTTATCGAGGAAAAATTAAAATCCTTTCTTTCACCGGCTGAGAGAAGTAAGTTCGGCACTGATGAGGAAGGCGGACAGGCAGGTGAGGCTTAATGGCAAAAAAGAAAGACGAAGCTCCCGTAAAAACCGATGGCTGGAAGGATACGTTCTCGGATCTTATGAATCTTCTTCTGTGTTTCTTTGTCCTTCTGTTTGCTTCATCAACGGTTGATGCCGAGAAGTTTCAGAAGATTGCGCAATCGATGTCTGAGAGCTTTTCAATTTTAAAGGGCGGACAGACAGGAATAGGTGAGGGTATCCTTATTGCAAGCGGTGCCAGCCAGCTTACCGAGCTTGGTGATTATTATTCTGAGCTTGGAAAGAACGAGGATGGTGAGTCGGACAAGATTACATATGCCAAGCTTGAGCTTGATAAGGAAGAACTAAAAGAATCGACGAAGATGTCTGAGAATATCGAGAGGGAGCTTGCAGCAGATAAAATCTCTTCCTCGGTAGAGGTACAGACAACGACGCATTATGTTCAGCTGACACTCAAGGGTTCATTGCTCTTCGATTCTGCGAGAGCGGATTTAAAGCCAGAGGCAAAGGAACTGCTAAAGCAGGTTGCACAGATTCTTGCACAGTATCAGGACAATACCATACAGATTTTAGGACATACGGATAATGTACCGATAATAGGTGACCCATTATTTACCAGTAATGCCGTGCTGTCAACATACAGAGCACTTTCGGTATATGAATATCTGGTGAATGATTGTGGTCTTTCGCCAAATAATCTAATGCACTCGGGTTTTGGGGAATATAAGCCTATTGCGGATAATTCAACAGCTGAGGGAAGAGCCCAGAACAGAAGAGTTGAAATAAGAATATACAATAGTTATAGCAGTTATAGCGAATAATATATAGGAGGAAAAATAAGTGAAAAAGAGTCTTTTACAAATCATTACACTTACATTGGTTGTGGTGAATCTGATATTGTCAGCCCTGCTGATATTCACATGTATGCCTGCAATCAGTAAGACGGGAAAGCTTGTGGACAGAATATGCGAGATTATTGATCTGGATGTAAGCGGTTCTTCTGATGAACCGGAAACAGTGGACATCAAAAATCTTGAAGAGGTTGCTGTCACGTTCAATGGCGATTCAACAACATCGCTCAATCTTAAGACAGGCGATGACGGAAAGGCACATGTTATTGTTGTCGGCGTGAGCATTATACTTAACAAGTCACATGCAGATTACAAGGCTAAGCATGACACCATAAGCTCAGCTATGAGCCAGATTGACAGTACTATTATTGATGTTGTTTCACAGTATACAATGTCTCAGGCTAATTCCAATAAAGAGGAAATCCGCAAAGAGGTGCTTGGAAGACTGCAGCAGCTTTTTGATTCTACATTTATTTATGATGTAAGCTTTACAAGCTTTATTACCCAGTAATGTATTCTAAGAGAAAGGCAGGTGGCTTTAATGAGCGAAGTCCTGTCGCAGAGCGAGATAGATAATCTGCTGAACGCTCTCAAAAACGGAGAGCTTGACGTAGATGAGATGAAGGATAAGGACGAAAAACAGGTCAAGAATTATGATTTCGCACGACCTACTAAGTTCTCCAAGGAACATCTCAGAACCCTGGAGATAATTTTTGAACATTATGGTCGATTGCTGTCAACTAATCTTCCTGCATATTTGCGAAAGGCAGTACAGGTTGAGGTTGTCAATTCCGAATCGGTAATATATTCGGAGTTCTCCAATGCCCTTTCTAATCCGGTTCTTTTAGGCGTAATAAGCATGGAACCGCTAGAAGGTACTATGGTCATGGAGATATCGGGAAACCTCGCATACGCAATGATTGACCGTTTGTTAGGCGGAGAGGGAGAACCTCTGGATAAGATAAGGGATTACTCAGAGATTGAACTGGTAATTCTTGAACGTATCTTTACAATTTGTGTAAATCTTTTAAGAGAGCCTTGGCAGAATGTTGTAAGTATTTCACCGAGACTTGAAAGAATTGAGACCAATTCACAGTTTGCACAGATTATTTCACCTAGTGAAACTATTGCAATTGTCACAATTAATGTTAAAATAGGTGAGGTGGAGGGCTTAATGAATATATGTCTTCCATTTGGAGTCCTTGAACCGGTGATGGATAAGCTTAATACTAAATATTGGTTTTCTACCATGCAGGATAAGGATAATAAATCATATAACGAGGCTATTGAGAGTCTTATATCCAAGGCGCAGATACCTATTAAGGCCGTCCTTGGAAACAGTGTGATATCAGTTAATGATTTCATCAATCTACATATCGGCGATGTAATTAAGCTGGATAGAGGCGTAGATGAAGAGCTGGATATTTATGTGGGCAATATAAAGAAGTTTGCGGCTATGCCCGGTTCAACCAATGATAATTATGCGGTTCGAATTACGCAAATACTGAAAGAAGAGGAGTGAAACAATGGACGGAGGAATGTTATCACAAGAAGAAATCAATGCATTATTGGCCGGAGCTGATAAGGGCAGCGGAGATAGTTCTTCGGCAGCGGATTCAGCAGCGGATTCAGCAGCAGCGTCGGACGATGAGCAGTTTCTTACAGAAGAACAGAAGGATGCCATTGGAGAGATTTCTAATATCAGTATGGGTTCCGCGGCAACAACACTTGGAATGCTGCTTAACCAGACTGTAACAATTACTACGCCTAATGTATCGTATGTAAGCTGGGATGAGTTGGCGGATTCCTATGACAGACCTTGCGTTTTTCTTCAGATAAAGTATGTTGAAGGTCTTGACGGCAATAATGTTCTCGTACTTAAGGAAAATGATGTTAAGATTATAACGGATCTTATGATGGGTGGTCCGGGTGTAGCGTCTGATGAACCGATAACAGAATTACATCTCAGTGCTATCGGAGAGGCTATGAATCAGATGATGGGAAGTGCATCTACTTCCATGTCATCAATGCTCAACAAGAAGATTGATATCAGCCCGCCTATTGCAGAGGTTGTGGATCTTAATGAGAGCATGAGTACAGGCAGGCTTCCTGAATTTCTGAAAACGAAGTTTGTAAAGGTTTCCTTTAAAATGCTTATTGGAGACTTGATAGATAGTGAGATTATGCAGTTGTATCCATTTGAATTTGCAAAGTCCCTCTATGAAATTTTTGGAATGCATAGTGATTCAGAGTCCACAAGCACTGCAGCGTCAACAGAGCAGTCAGCACCGGCTCAGCCGGCACCAACACCGGCACCGGCACCACAGCCGATGGGTCAGGCACCTGCCGGAGCACCACAGTATGCTCCACAGGATATGGCTAATCCATATGCACAGCCGGGAATGAATCCATACGCACAGCCGATGGGCGGATATATGCAGCCGGCAATGCCATATCCACAGCCACAGGTTATGGGTGGATACCAGCCACAGTCTATGCCTAATGTACAGCCGGCATCCTTCCAGCCATTCACCGGAAATGTTTCAGCAGGAAGCCAGCCGGAAAACATTGGACTTATTATGGATGTTCCGCTTGAAGTTACAGTCGAGCTTGGACGTACGAAGAAGTCAATTAAGGAGATTCTTGATTTTGCACCGGGCACAATCGTTGAACTTAACAAGATTGCGGGTGAGCCTGTGGATGTACTTGTAAACGGTAAGTATGTTGCCAAGGGTGAGGTTGTGGTAATCGAGGAGAGCTTCGGAATTAAGATTACAGAGATAATTAAATAAAAAAATGTATACAAATCTGATTGCATTATAGTATAATAGTAACAGACTTATGAATAATATTCACCAAGAGGAGAAATTATATGGCAAAGAATATATTAATTTGCGATGACGCAGCATTTATGAGAATGATGATTAAAGACATTCTTACAAAGAACGGTTACAACGTAGTTGGCGAAGCTGAGAATGGAGCCAAGGCTGTTGAAAAGTATCAGGAGCTTAAGCCGGATCTTGTTCTTATGGACATTACCATGCCTGAGATGGATGGTATTCAGGCTCTTAAGGCAATCAAGGCTGCCGATCCTTCAGCAACTGTTATCATGTGCTCAGCTATGGGACAGCAGGCAATGGTTATTGAATCTATTCAGTCGGGAGCTAAGGATTTTATTGTTAAGCCTTTCCAGCAGGATAGAGTTCTTGAGGCTGTCAGAAAGGTAGTAGGTTAGTTTGTACCTTACAGTTCTTACAGGGGTAAATGGCATTGTGCAGTTGATAACTGTTGCAGTGCTGTTTATTATCGTGCTTGTGATGACGTATTTTACAACAAGATTTATCGGTAATTATCAGAAGGGACATTTATCGTGTACTAATATACAGATTATCGATACAATGCGTCTTTCACAGAATAAGCTGATTCAGATTGTTCGTACCGGTGATAAGTATTTTGCAATTGCAGTGTGCAAGGATACGGTTACCCTCTTAGGGGAGATTAACGGGGATGATATTGTCACAGAGCAGAAGGAAGTCACCGGTGAGAAATTTGAGAATATTCTCAACCGATTCAGAAAAAAAGAGCAGGAAGATAAGCAGGAAGACAGGTAAGGATATATGTACACTAGAAAGAATTTTAAGAAGAATGCATTAAGATTTGTGATGCTCTTCACTATTGTTTTTATGATTCTGCTTATGAATTCAGAAAGGTCTGTCTATGCTGCTGAGGGAACCAACATTACCGGTAACACCGGAGGTGAGGAGCAGACCACAGCGTCTACGGATCATAATCTCCTGACTATAGGAGTGGCAGCCGGCGATGAGAATATGGCAAGTGTATTACAGATGCTTGCCATACTAACAGTTATTTCACTAGCGCCGTCCATTCTTATAATGCTGACATCATTTACAAGAATAGTTATAGTTCTGCATTTCACCAGAGCAGCGCTTAATACACAGACTGTTCCGCCAAATCAGATAATTGTAGGACTTGCGCTGTTTTTGACATTTTTTATTATGGCACCTACACTTAATACCGTGTATAATGATGCGATTAAGCCTTTATCGGCAGGAGAGATTAAGGCTGAGGAAGCATTCGAAAAGGGAATGGAGCCTATAAGAACCTTCATGCTGGGACAGACAAGCAGGAAGGACATAAAGATGTTCCTTGAGATTGCAGGTACACAGGATGTTACATCTGAGGACGACATTCCGACTTCAGTGCTCATTCCAAGCTTTATTGTAAGTGAGCTTAGAACAGCCTTTATAATAGGATTTGTTATATACATACCTTTCATTGTAATCGATATGGTTGTTGCTTCTACCTTGATGTCGATGGGTATGATGATGCTTCCGCCGACCACTATTTCGATGCCTTTCAAGATTCTGCTGTTTATTATAGCAGATGGCTGGAATCTGGTTATCGGCAATCTTGTAAAGACATTCTATCATTAGAATAATGCCACGCTAGATACTGCCTCCACTTAGGTGGGGGCTGATTTGATATTTAGAGAAAAGAGGGTTAATATGACTGAACAGCAGGTTATAGATATAATGCGTGAAGCACTTTTTCTTGTAATTAAATGTTCTGCTCCGCTTCTTCTGGTTTCATTGATTGTGGGACTTATAATAAGTATATTTCAGACTATAACTTCAATTCAGGAGCAGACACTTACATTTGTACCGAAAATTATAGCTGTTTTCCTGACTCTTATGCTTCTTGCAGGCTGGATTGGAAACAATCTCACTGATTTTATGAATGATTTATGGGGCTCATTCAATACGTTGTGCGGGTTCTGATTCCCGTTAAATGAAAATAAGCCATTATGACATAGTGAGGAATGAAGGTTTATGACAGTTAATGCGGATGCACTGTTTACGCAGTGGGAATTATATTTGTTAATATTGGTACGTGTGGCAAGCTTTTTGTATACGGCGCCTTTCTTTTCGATGAGCAATGTTCCGGCAAGAACCAAGATTGGGCTTGCAGTCTTTTTATCTTATATTATTATGTGTGTATTTCCGGAACAAAGTTATTCGTATGATGGAGTGATAGGCTATGCAATTCTGGTGCTTAAGGAATCAATTGTCGGGCTTTCAATAGGTTTTTGTGCAAATCTTTGTATACAGGCGGTTCACTTTGCAGGCTATATAATTGATATCAATATCGGTTTGTCTATGGCTACAATGTATGATCCGGCTACCAAAATGCAGGTTAATTTGTCGGGGCAGTTGTACTATTATGTTGTATTACTGTTGATGATGGTTTCGGGGCTTCACAGGTTTTTGATTCAGGCAATTGTAGACACGTATACTGTTATTCCTGTGGGTGCAGCAATATTAAAACCGACGATGTATAATACGGTGATTGGATTTGTTTCAGATTATTTTGTGATTGGCTTCAGAATAGCACTTCCTGTGTTTATCACACTTATACTTATGAGCTGTATACTGGGTATCATGTCAAGGATTGCACCACAGCTGAATATGTTTGCAATAGGAATGCAGATGAAAATTCTGGTTGGTTTGTTTGTTATGTATTTAACAGTCTCGTTACTTCCTTCGGTATCTAATTTTCTGATGGAAGCGATTAAGGGAAATATTGTGGATATAGTGAAAGGAATGTATGCCGGGTGAAGATGTTTGGACATAAAAGGCGATATACAGATATGACATCTTATGGAAGAAAAAATGGTCTAGACATTAAATGTCCGGCTTTTTCTTTACAGTTTTTTGCCAAGGACGGACCGGGCGGAGAAAAGACTGAGGAACCTACAGCAAAAAAACTTTCTGATGCCAGAAATGAAGGACAGGTAGCTAAAGGAAAGGATTTGACGTCTGCTGTTATGCTGCTTGTCCTATTCATGGTTTTAAGATTCACGGTAGGAAATATGGGTGAGGGCTTCATTGAGTGCTTCAATAAAAATTACACACAGATAGGAGATCTTTTCACATCTACCCACGGCGAGTACAATATGCAGTATACTATAGCACTTATTCAGTCTGCTGCACTTGATATGTTAAAATTATTGATTCCTTTTTTTGGAGTTGGCTTTATAATTGCTATTGTTATTGAACTTGCACAGGTAAAATGGAAACCTACATCAAAACCCCTTCAGCCGAAATTAAGTAAGTTTAATCCTATAAACGGTATAAAGAGGATGTTCTCAGTGAGAACACTTGTCTCGCTGATTAAACAGATTGTGATACTTGTAGTAATATTTATTGTGGTTTATAATAAGCTTAAGTCAAGAATGTCGGACATATATATGCTGTATGACATTCCGTTGATTTCTGCCATTATGCTTTTGGGAGATATAATATTTGATATTGGGACGGTTATATGTGTTATATATACTATAATAGGTATAGCGGATTATGTGTTTGAAAAGCGTAAATTCAGAAAAGACATGATGATGACCAAACAGGAAGTCAAGGATGAGTGGAAGAATACAGAAGGAAATCCTGAGGTCAAGAATAAGATACGGCAGAAGATGTCTGAGGCGTCAAGACGACGAATGATGCAGGCGGTTCCGGAGGCGGATGTGGTTATCACGAACCCGACTCATTTTGCAGTTGCGCTGAAATATGAGCAGAATAAGGGAAAGGCACCTGTTGTTGTAGCAAAAGGAGAGGATTATCTTGCGGCTAAGATTAAGGAGGCAGCAAGGGAAAACAATATTGAAATTGTTGAGAACAAACCTCTTGCGCGTATGCTGTACTATAATGTAGAATTAGATGAGGAAATTCCACCGGAACTTTATCAGGCAGTTGCAGAAGTTTTGGCATTTGTATATAATATTAAGAATAAAAGGACATAATCAGAAGGTTCTTAACTGGTGAAAGGTAGAAATCATGAAAAAATCAGATTTGTTTGTAGGATTATATATTCTTGCAGCCATTGTTTTTCTTATAATATCGGTTCCGAGTGCATTGCTTGATGTACTTCTTGCATTTAATATGGCAGTTGCACTTGTGATTTTGTTTATGGCGCTGTTTTCAAAGGAACCGCTTGATATGCAGGCTTTTCCAACCATCCTGCTTTTCACAACCATATTCAGGATTTCACTCAACGTATCCTCTACCAAGCTTATCTTAGGTACAGGAGATCCCGGTAATGTGGTAAGGGTATTCGGTGAATTCGTTGGTGGAAATGATCTGGTTATTGGTATCATTGTATTCCTTATTCTTATTCTGGTTCAGTTCATGGTTATCAATAAAGGTACTGAGAGAGTTGCCGAGGTAACTGCCCGATTCACACTTGATGCCATGCCGGGTAAACAGATGGCAATTGATGCCGACCTCAACACAGGAGCAATCAGCGACAAGGAAGCAATGCTGAGAAGAGAGAAGCTGCAGCAGGAGTCCTCCTTCTTCGGAGCGATGGATGGTGCTACGAAGTATGTTAAGGGAGATGCCACAGCGGGACTTATTATCACTGTAGTTAATATTGTCGGTGGTATCATCATGGGTGTTATGAGAAAGGGAATGAATATCAATGATGCCCTTACTACATATACCATTCTTACAATCGGTGATGGTCTTGTAAGTCAGATTCCTTCACTTCTTATATCATTGTCAACAGGTATTATTATCACCAAGGCTACTAAGGACAAGGATCTCTCACAGGAACTTGTTGAAGAGCTTTTCTCAATGCCTAAGGCATTCTTCATGGTTGGTGGAGCAATGATATTCCTTGGTGTTGTCACACCGCTGCCTTGGTATATTTTTGTTCCGTTCGGTGCTTTGCTAATTGTGTGGGGCAATATACAGAAGAAGAAGAAGGATATAGGTGCGATTGAGCAGGAGGCAGATTCGGCTGATGAGGAGGCAAATGAAATCCGAAAACCGGAGAATGTCACTTCGCTACTGCAGGTTGACCCGATTGAACTGGAATTCGGTTATGGAATTATTCCTCTTGCCGATGCCAATCAGGGCGGAGATCTTCTTGACCGAGTTGTAATGATAAGAAGACAGATTGCAATTGAACTTGGTACGGTGGTGCCAATTATCCGATTGAGAGATAACATACAGCTCAACCCGAACCAGTACATAATAAAGATTAAGGGCATACAGGTTAGTGAGGGAGAGATTCTCTTCGATCATTATATGGCTATGAATCCTGGATATGTTGAGGAGGAGATTACCGGTATTCCGACATTTGAGCCTTCATTCCATCTGCCGGCTATCTGGATAACTGAAGGACAGAGAGAACGCGCCGAGTCACTGGGCTACACGGTAGTTGACCCGCCTTCAATCATTGCAACCCACCTCACAGAGGTTGTACGTTCACATATTGCTGAGCTTCTCACAAGACAGGATACACAGAATCTTATCAACAATCTTAAGGAGAACAACCCGACTCTTGTCGAAGAACTTGTACCGAAGCTTATGGGTGTCGGAGATATTCAGAAGGTGCTTCAGAACCTTCTTGAGGAGGGCATTTCCATTAGAGACCTGTTGACTATATTTGAAACCTTAGCAGACCATGCTGCGACAACACATGATCCGGATATACTTACTGAGTATGCGAGACAGAGCCTTAAGAGGGCTATTTCTAACAAGTATTTCTCAGGTAACGACACCTCAAGTGTGGTTACACTTGACCCTGCTGTTGAGCAGGAGATAATGGGTGCAGTCAAGCAGACGGAGCAGGGAGCATATCTTACATTGGCACCTGACAGAATCCGGAAGATTGTGGATTCTGTAAAGCAGGAGGTTGAAAAGCTTGAGAATATGGGTAAAATGCCTATAATTATCACATCACCAATTGTCAGAATATATTTCAAGAAAATGATTAACGATTATGTGAAAGATTTGACGGTTGTATCTTACAATGAAATAGAGTCAAATGTTGAATTACAATCAGTGGGGATGGTGACAGCATAAATGATAGTAAAGAAATATACTGCAGCAACTGAGACAGATGCTGTGCTTAAGGCAAGGGAAGAACTTGGCTCAGGTGCGGTGGTTCTGAATGTTAAGACCGTTAAGCAAAGAGGGATTGCACGACTGTTTAAAAAGGATTTTGTTGAGATAACGGCAGCACTCGATGAGAAAGAAAGCCAGACTGCAGCACCTCAGGCACCTGTACAGGAGGCAAGGTCATTTATCATGGGTACTAACGAGAGACGTGATTATTCGGTATCCGGTCCGTTCACAGAGGCATCAATAGAAAAGAAGCTTGATACCCTGCAGAATCTCCTGGCCGACCAGATAAAGAAAAATGAGGATGACAGGATAAGAGCCGAAAAGACTGCTGAAGATACCAAGGAAAGCGGTACAGCCGCGGAAAATAAAGAAAATGGCAATATCAAGTACCTTAGGATGATATATAATAAGCTTATTGAGTCCGAGGTCGATGAAAAGGTTGCCAATATGATTATAGAAGACATTGATACATCACTGAAAAAAGAGTCCAATATTGACAATATAATTTCAGCAATATATCAGAAGATAATACTAAAACTTGGTGAACCGGAGGCTGTCAATACGGATAATGGCAGGACTGCTGTTTTCTTCCTTGGACCGACAGGTGTAGGAAAGACAACAACCATTGCCAAGCTTGCCTCTGAATTCAAGCTTAATAAGGGATTGAAGGTGGCTCTGATAACTGCCGATACATATAGGATTGCGGCGGTGGAGCAGCTTAATACTTATGCGGGAATACTTGATGTTCCTGTTTCGGTAATCTTTACACCGGAAGAGCTTGTTGAGGCATTAAACAAGTACAGTGATTATGATTTAATCCTGATAGATACGGCAGGACGTTCACACAGAAACACGGAACAGGTAGGAGAGCTTGAACAGCTGCTTGAAGTCACCGAGAAGGCGGAACTCGATATAAATATCGAAAAGTATCTTGTAATGAGTGCTACCACCAAGTATAGGGATCTTTTAAATATAACAGATGCATATAAGGATATTAAAGATTTTAGGTTACTGTTTACAAAGCTTGATGAGACTAATGCATACGGAAATATACTCAATATAAGAATACATACGGGAGAGCCCCTTTCGTATATAACAAGTGGACAGGCTGTTCCTGAAGATATTTCGGTTGTCGATGTGCAGGATCTGGCAAAACGTCTTATAATCGGAGAGGTAAAGGACAGTGAGAATTGACATTGGCCTGAATATGAATAAATCATTGGAGGAGAGTACCTATGGATCAGGCTGAAAGATTGAGACAGATTGTACAGCAGCAGAGTAAAACCGGTCAGCCGGATAATACCGAAGCGCAACATCATGCACGGATTATTACGGTTACAAGTGGCAAAGGTGGTGTTGGCAAGTCGAGCTGTTCGATTAATCTGGCTCTTTTATTTAGAAAGATGGGCAAGAGAGTAATTATATTTGATGCTGATTTCGGACTTGCCAATATAGAAGTTATGTTTGGAGCAATACCTCAGTACACTCTTGCGGATTTAATGCTCAAGGGAAAAGAGATAAATGAGATTATATGTGAAGGTCCTGAAGGGGTCATGTTTGTGTCGGGAGGTTCGGGAATTGCAAAGCTGGGTGATCTTGACAAGGAGGAGGTAAGAAGGCTGGTTGGAAAGCTTTCGGAACTGGACAGCCTTGCAGATGTGATAATTGTTGACACAGGCGCCGGGATTTCCAGCAGCGTACTCGAATTCGTTGCGGCAAGTCCTGAGGTTATTCTTGTAGCGACACCGGAGCCTACTTCAATAACGGATTCATACGCGCTTTTAAAAGCACTGAGCATGTTTGATGGTTTTGACAAGGACAATACCAGAATAATGCTTCTTGGAAACAGGACATTGTCTGCAAATGACGGACCGAATATGTATGAAAAGCTTTCTACTGTGGTTGAGCGATTCCTGAAATTTAAGATAGAATATCTCGGAAGTATTCCAACAGATGAATTTGTTGTCAAGGCCATTATGCAACAGTCACCTGTTGTGAAGGCTTACCCTGCGGCTGCTGCGGCGAAATCATACGAACAGGTCATGAACAAGCTTATTGGAGTAGTTGAACCTGCTCATGATACTAAAGAGAAAAAAGGTATTGGTAATTTCTTTAGCAGCATATTGAAACATAATAAGAGGAGTTAAAGGGGAACATACGTATGGAAAATATTTTGATACCCGGTGGCAAATTGGAGCTTAATGAAATAACAGCCAACAAGGAGAAGAATACAATATCGTACCTGAGTCAGATATATGATATTGATGAGGATACCGGAAGGGTTTCCGTGGCTATGCCATACAGTGAAGGAAGAATGGTTGTTTTATCCATTGGGACGCATTATAATGCATATTTTTATTGTAAGGCAAAAATGTATCATAGCAAGGTGAAGGTTGTCAAAAGATATAAGGCAGATAATCTGTTTGTGCTTGTTCTTGAGCTTGAGACTTCACTTAGAAAAGTCCAGAGAAGGCAATTCTTCAGGTATGATATGATTATGCCGGTTAAATATATGCCCCTTGATGAAGCACTGACAGTTGTCTTTGACAGGACGGGAGAAATTCCTGAAGAAATAATAAATAGAAATATTATGGATGGACAGACAATTGATATAAGCGGTGGCGGAATGAAATTCGTAGGGTGCGGCTTCAAGAAAGGAGACAGAGTATACATAGAATTTGACTATATGCTTGGTGCGGCAAAGCAGTCTCTTAAGGTTACAGCACAGATCATTGATTCTGTACATCCACATGACAGAAAAGATATTTTCCATAACAGAGCAAGCTTTGTCAATATTAAGAATGATGACAGGGAAGCTCTCATACGTTTTATTTTTGAAGAAGAGAGGAAAAGAATGCAGCTTGAAAGGAGAATGTGACATAAATGGCAAAGAAAATTTTGATTATTGATGACTCTGCACTTATGAGAAGGGTTATTTCTGATATAATTAAAACAAATAAACAATATGAGGTTGCGGATTTTGCCAGGGACGGTCTTGAAGGGTTCGACAGGATAGTAAGCCATCCTAAGATGTATGACGCTATTATTCTTGACATTAACATGCCTAAGATGAATGGTCTTGAGCTTTTGGAGATGCTGCAAAAGAATCACATCCAGGAGACGGTGATTGTCGTAAGTACGGTAGCCAAGGAGGGCGCAAAGGAGACCATCAAGGCACTTGAGTTAGGCGCATTTGATTTCGTCACCAAGCCTGAGAATTTTATTGAAGCTAAGGGCGAGGATTTTAAACAACGTATACTTGATATGCTTGATATTGCTACAGCAGGCAGCACAAAGGCTTCTGTAATAGGAACCATGCCTGTTACACAGAGCATTAATACCAGGGCTACTTCAATCAGAACCTTTGGCTCATCCAAGAATGATAGAAGCACACCTGCCCAGGCAGCAAGACCTGTGCAGCCGCTTATGACTGTAAAGATGGGAAGCACTGCTTCTTATAAAAAGGATCATGCTAACAGAGTTGTTGCCCTGGCATGTTCAACAGGTGGCCCTAAATCACTTCAGCAGGTTGTTCCATATCTTCCGAAGGAATTAGATGCCGGTGTTGTGATTGTACAGCACATGCCTGCTGGCTTTACCAAATCCTTGGCAATGAGACTTAACGAGATTAGTAAGGTTACTGTCAAGGAGGCTGAGGACGGCGACATTATCTCCAAGGGAACAGTATATATAGCTCCGGGCGGAAGGCACATCAGGCTTGTCAGGTCAGGAACGGATACGAAGGTTGTATTATCTGATGAACCTCCTGTAGATGCGTTAAGACCTTGTGCGAATGTTATGTATGAATCACTTGTAAGTTCACCTTATGATGAGATTATATGTGTTGTTCTTACGGGTATGGGTGCAGATGGAACCAATGGCATTAAGGCATTGAAGCAGCATAAGAAGGTATATGTGATAAGTCAGAATGAAGCGACAAGTATTGTTTACGGTATGCCGAGGGCTGTTGCCGAGGCAGGCTTGGTAAATGAAGTAAAGCCACTAGAAGAAATCGCAGATGCGATAACAAGAAACACGGGGGTGCGATAAATGGACGTAAGCCAGTATTTAGAGATTTTTATTGATGAAACAAAAGAACATTTGCAGAACCTTAATGACCTTCTTCTTGTGTTAGAGAAGGAGCCTGAGGATAAGGCAACAATTAACGAGATATTCCGTGCAGCACATTCTCTTAAGGGAATGGCAGGAACCATGGGATACAAGAGAATGCAGAATCTCACACATAATATGGAGAATGTTTTCTCTGAGATCCGCAACGATAAGATGAAGGTAACAGCAAGTCTCATCGATACTCTTTTCCAGTGTCTTGATGCACTTGAGAGCTATCTCAACAATATTCAGGAGGCTTCTGATGAGGGTACAGAGGACAATGAAGCGATTATCAAGCTTCTTAATGAGTTCCTTGCAACAGAGGGCAATATGACAACCGAAGCTCAGCCGGCTCCAACGGCACAGCCTGAACAGGCAGCACCAGCAGCCGGAAGTGCATCAGGGAATGCAAAGTATAAGGACGTCCAGCTTGCAGATTTTGAGCAGCATGCTATCAATGAAGCAAAAAAGAAGGGCATGAATGCTTATGGATTTACGGTATATCTTGATCCTAATTGTATACTTAAGGCTGCCAGAGCATTCCTGGTATTTAAGGGAATAGAAGAGGTTGGTGAGGTTATTAAGTCTGAGCCTTCGACACAGGATATCGAGGATGAGAAGTTTGATTTGGATTTCAGTGTATTCGTTGTGTCAAATGAGAGCTACGATAAGGTACTTAATGTCATTAAGAATGTATCCGAGGTTAAGGACGTTGTAGGCGGAGAGCTTGAGGAGCTTAGTACTGAGGCTCCGGTACAGACGTCAGCAGCTCCTGCACAGAACGAAGTTAGCACTGCAAAAGAAGCACAGGCTCCTGCAAAAGCAGACGAAAAGAAGTCCGCTGCAGCACCTGCTAAGTCAGGAAAGGCAGTTGCCAATCGTTCAGTGCGTGTAGATATAGACAAGCTTGACACACTTATGAATCTTGTGAGTGAGCTTATTATTGCAAAGAATGGTCTTGTATCCATCAATAATTCTACAAGTGAGAATACTGTTTCTGGAAGACAGAATTTTAATGAGCAGATTGAATACCTTGAGAGAGTTACTACATCACTTCATGAGTCTGTTATGAATGTACGAATGGTTCCTATTGAGACAGTTGTAAACAGATTCCCAAGAATGATAAGAGACTTAAGCAAGAAGCTTGACAAGAAGATGGAACTTTACATGACAGGTGAGGAGACAGAACTTGACCGTACTGTTATCGATGAGATTGGTGACCCACTCATGCACCTTCTTCGTAACTCTGCAGATCATGGTCTTGAGCATGCTGATGTCCGTGCACAGAGAGGAAAGCCTGAGGTAGGTACTATATTCCTCAATGCATATCAGGATGGAAACAATGTTGTAATTGAAGTAGGCGATGATGGTAATGGTATAGATGTAGAGAATGTCCGTAAAAAGGCTATTGAAAAGGGAACAATTACCCCTGAACAGGCAGAAGTAATGACTGATAAAGATATTATCGATTTACTTTTCCGCCCAAGTTTCTCAACATCTGAGAAAATTACAGATGTCTCAGGAAGAGGAGTTGGTCTTGATGTTGTTAAGTCTAAGATTGAAGCTCTCGGAGGAGATGTAGAGGTCAAGACTAAGCTTGGAGAGGGAAGTACATTTATTGTCAGACTTCCACTTACACTTGCTATTATTCAGGCTCTTATGGTTAAACTTGGTGATGAGCAGTATGCAATCTCCTTGGGTTCAATAGAAACACTTGAGGATATTACAAAGAGTGATATCAAGTATGTTAATTCAAAGGAAGTTATTCACCTCAGAGATAAGGTTATTCCTATCATTCGTCTTGGAAAGCTGCTTGATGTTGAATCAAGCAATGAAGACAGCGAGAACATGACAGTTGTTATTGTGCGTAAGGGTGATAAGAGAGCAGGTATTGTTGTAGACAGTCTTATCGGTCAGATGGAGATAGTTATCAAGTCGCTTGGAAGCTATATCAATGTTAATAAGATGATAAGCGGTGCTACAATCCTTGGTGATGGTGATATTGCTCTTATCATTGATGCAAATACTCTTGTATAACAGGTGGAGGAGAATATACTATGGATGCTTTAACAACAACACAGTCAACGGCAGCAAAACAGTACATTGTAATTAAGCTTGGCAGTGAACAGTATGGTGTTAATATCAACTATATTGATAATATTGTAAGAATGCAGAGGATAACGAGAGTGCCTAAGGCTCAGTCTTATTTTAAGGGTGTCATCAATCTGCGCGGAGAGATTGTTCCGGTAATGAGCCTCAGACTTAAGTTTGGACTGCCGGCTGATGAGATAACAGACAAGACAAGAATTATCATTATCAAGCTTGAACAGCAGGCAACAGTTGGACTTATCGTAGATCAGGTTAATGAGGTTGTCACACTGGATGAGGATTCAATAGAAAAGACCACTGTAGATGCGAATAAGGATATGGCAGGATACATCAGCGCAATCGGAAAGAATAAGGGAGAGCTTATATCACTTCTTAATATCCAGCTTGCGATTACAGATAAGGATACATCTAAGGAAGATTAACAGCTTGTCTGAAAGGAGATGTCATGGCAGAGAACACACTTGATAATCTTAATGACTTACAATTTGACGTCTTAAAGGAAATAGGCAATATAGGAGCCGGTAACGCTACCACTGCATTGGCTAAGATGATGAATATGAAGATTGATATGAATGTGCCGAGAGTTGATCTTGTGCCTTTTACCAATCTTCCCGATATTTTCGGTTCACCGGAGGAAGTGCTTGCGGGAATACTGGTACAGCTTGATGGGGACATAAAAGGTATGATGATGTTCCTTGTTAAGGAGAAGTCCGCACATAATCTTGTGAATTCATTGATGGGCGGCATGATACAGAGCAGTGGCGACGGATTTTCGGATATGGAGCTTTCAGCACTGGGAGAAATAGGTAATATTATCATTGGAGCATATCTTTCGGCTATGTCCAATCTGACAAGTCTTAAGATTTCCTCATCTGTACCATATATTTCAATTGATATGGCAGGTGCACTGCTTAGTGTACCGGCAATTGAATTTGGTAAGCTTGGAGATAAGGTGCTTCTGATAGAGACGCAGTTTGGTGAGTTGGATTTTGTGAACGGATACTTTCTTATGGTACCGGAGCTTGAATCATATGATGCAATATTATCGTCATTAGGCATGTAAATTCTACATAATAGGAAAAGTATATGGGAAATATGATTAAAGTGGGAATGGCAGACTTGAATGTCTGCCGTTACCCTGATAATTTGACAACATTGGGATTGGGCTCATGCATTGGTGCATGTATATATGATCCTGTAACAAAAATTATTGGAATGGTGCACTATATGCTTCCGGACAGTACACAGATCCGTAATAACCAGAATATAGCCAAGTTTGGTGATACAGGTATAGCGGAGACTGTTTCAAGGATGGAGAAGATGGGGGCGTCCAGAAGCAGGATGGTTGCTAAGATTGCGGGTGGAGCACAGATGTTTGCAACTTCGGCGGGAGCAGGCGGCATAACGATGAAGGTGGGAGAAAAGAACGCTGAATCCGCCAAGGTTAATTTTAAAAAACTTGGTATACGCATAGTCGCCGAGGATACAGGGCTCAATTATGGACGTACAATAGAATTTTATTCTGAGGATGGTTCGTTACTTATTAAGGCAGTTGGAAAGGAACAAAAAAGAATATGATTTTTAGAAATCTTCCGGCGCTTATTACGCTAGTGGCTGCTCTTGTTGCCTGGATTGTTACTTTTATCTATAAATATGAGCTTACCAAGGCATTGATTATTATTTTTGCTGCTGCATTTATCTTTTTTGTTATAGGAATCATAGTCCGGGCAATTCTTAATCGCTTTCTTAATCCTGATACGGATAAAAAGGAAAAGACAGAAGAAACAGAAGAAGCTGAAGATACAGTGGAGAGCAATGAAACAGAAGAAGAAAAATAATTAAATACTGTTTAAAAGTTTCATAAAAGAGGGTAGCAAAATGGATGATAACAGCAAGGAAAAGCTCTGGGATTTATATGCAAAGAATAAAAGTCCTGAGCTGCGCGAGAAAATTATAATAGAATATGCTCACCTCGTTAAGCTGGTAGCCGGAAGATTAAGTATGTATCTTGGTTACAATGTTGAGTACGAGGATCTTGTAAGTTATGGTATTTTTGGATTGATTGATGCAATTGACAAATATGATTTTAATAAGAATGTCAAGTTTGAAACGTATGCCAGTCTCAGAATCCGAGGTGCAATTCTTGATCAGATAAGAAAGATGGATTGGATTCCAAGGAGTGTAAGACAGAAACAGAAGAAGATAGAGTCCGCAATGTCTAAGCTGGAAACCGAGTATGGACGAGCCGCCACAGATGAGGAAATTGCCAGGGAGCTGGATATTTCCACGGAGGAGCTTGACACATGGAATGGACAAGCGAAGGTTTCTAATATTGTTTCACTGGAGGATTTTATTGAACAGGGCAGTGAGATAAAAATGGATGCATCGCACAATTCCCAGTTTGAACAACCGGAAAGAGTTGTGGAAAAGGCGGAGCTTGCCCGGATGCTGGAGAAAGCATTAGATACCTTGACAGAGAAAGAGAAAAGCGTTGTTTTATTTTATTATTATGAAGATTTGTCATTGAAAGAAATAAGCAGGGTACTTGAGGTATCTGAATCAAGAGTATCGCAGTTACATACTAAAGCGATTCAGAAGATGAAAAAACATCTGGGTGGATACATGGGGCTATTATCCGATCAGATATAATATGAGGACAATTATATGGTGAAAAATGGGTATTTCATAATTTCGGTGAAGCAGGATGGGACTTATGTCAGTATTGTAGAACCGCAAGAGGGCGGAAAAAGGACAAATGCCGAAGAGATAATAGAATATCTCAACAGCAGAAGATTTGAAGACTTTAATAAGGATGATATCCGGGCAGCTTTGAAAAATATAAATACAGCATCTTGTTTCAAGATTAGTGATACGGCGATGAATTCAAGCGCCGCTTTTTGTGTTTATAACATTGATAAAAATAAGATGAGTGCAGAAGCAATATTATATCCACCTGTTGGAAACGGATCACTAATGACTGTAAGTGAGATGAAAGGCGACCTTATGGCTAAGGGTATTACTTATGGTGTCGATGATGCGATTATAAAAGAGATTGTGGAGAATAAGATATATAATACTCCATTTGTATTCGCGAGGGGTACCGAACCGGTACAGGGAAAAGATGCCAGTATAGAGTATCTTTTTAATACGAAGCAGGTTGCCAAGCCCAAGATAAATAGTGATGGTACGGTAGATTATCATGAGCTTGATCTTATAACCAAGGTATCGGCGGAACAGGTGGTTGCAAGAATCATTCCTGTTGTGAAGGGCACTCCGGGTAAAAATATTATGGGAGCTGAGCTGCCACCGGAGAGAGTGACCAAGAAGAATTTTAAGTTTAGCAGAAATGCATATATATCGGAAGATGGATTAAGTCTTATTTCTAAGGTTAACGGACATGTCACATTAGAGGGCGACAAGATATTCATTTCAGATATATATGACGTTCCTGTTGATGTCGATAACACAACCGGAGATATTTCCTATGAAGGAAATATAATTGTCCATGGTAATGTGCGGGCCGGATTCACACTCAAGGCATCAGGTGATATAACAATCATGGGAGTTGTGGAAGGCGCGAATGTCGATGCGGGTGGCAATGTCATGGTTAATCGCGGAATTCAGGGTATGAACAAGGCCGTTGTACATGCCGGAGGTGACATTACTACGAAGTTCGTTGAAAATGCTACTGTTTCGTGTGGTGGAAGTATTGAAACGGATTCATTATTACACTGTAGTACTTCAGCAGGTGATAAGATAAATGTTAGCGGAAAGAATGGTCTGCTCGTAGGCGGTACGGCAAGAGCAGGTTCCACCGTAACAGCGAAGCAGATTGGAAATAACATGGGTACAGTGACGAATGTCTATGTAGGTGTTGACCCGGCTTTGCGTAAGAGGGTAAAGGAGCTTGCTGCTGAGATTACAAAAGCTAATTCTGACAGAACCAAGCTCAGACAGGTTGTGGCGGCGCTCAGAAAAAAGATGGAGCTGGAGGGAAAGTTAGATTCCCAGAAGCAGGAAATGCTCCAGACTTCAATGAAGAATCTTATTATGCTTGAGCAGTCCTTCAAAAAAATGACAGAGGAGTACAATGCGGGTAAACAGGCCTTGTCTGAGAATGTTGAGGCAAGGGTTAAGATTACGGATTGTATTTATCCGGGAACCAAGCTGTCATTCGGTGATACGGAGTACCGCATAAAGGATAAAGCGGTATACTGCCAGTATGCTAAGCAGGGAGCAGATGTAGTAATGCTACCATTATAAAGAAAAGAGGATTTATATGAGACCGGTAGAGATGACGGGAATTGTAAATCGTACAACAGACTTTGCCCAGGTTAGACAGAATGAAGATCAGAAACCTGTTATGGAGCAGGCTGCTTTTCAGACCCAGTTTAATAAGCAGGTCGAGAAAAATTCAGACACTGTTGTTAAAAAGCGTGATTCTGAATGGAATAATGAGAAATTCGATGCGAAGGATAAAGGGAAGAATAAGTATTATTCCAATATCAAAAAGAAGATGAAAGAAAACTTAGAGGAGGATGAAAAGGCGGAACCGGAGAAACATACAACCTTTGACATCCGAATTTGACAGTCAGGTGAATGAGATGACAATGCTGGAAATTGTATTGCTGCTTATAGGAATAATCTGTATTGCCGTAAGCTTTATGTTCTCTGTTAAATTAGATGGTACGGAGAAAACACAGAGTACGGGCACAAAATTATCGGATAACCAGAAAGAAGATATAAGAAGACAGATTACATCGGTTTTTAATGAACAGACAGTACGGATAACCCAGACAGTTGAGGATAGAACACGCGATGAACTCGAAAGGCTGTCCAATCAGAAAATAAAAGAGTTTGCCGAGTATTCCGATACGGTTCTTGGGGAAATCAATAAAAGCCATAATGAAGTAATGTTCTTGTATGATATGCTTAATGAAAAAAGCAAAGAGGTTCATAACAATATACGTGATATGCAGAAGGCGGCTGATAAGCAAAAAGCTTCCATTGACAGAGAGAGTCCTCATGCTCCGAAGGATAATACAGATTCTGATAAAAACCATATGGAAGAGGCGGCACTGCTGTACAATGCTGAGATATCCGCGGCGGTTGATGTGAACAAAGCAGTGTCTGTAAGCACGGATGAGAGTGTGCAGGCTGGTGATGTTGAAACGGGTGACAACAAGAGAGATAATGTCCTAAAATTATACAAACAGGGTAAGTCTGTTATTGAAATAGCTAAGACACTGGGAATAGGTGTAGGTGAGGTCAGGCTGGTTATAGATTTATTTAAAGGTACGAAATAAAATGAGACTTAAATATTTTTTACGTGGTGTGGGAATAGGCATATTAGTTACCACAATAATTCTGACAGTAACACATTCTTCTGAAAGAAGGATGTCTGATAGTGAGGTTATTGACAGGGCAATTGAGCTTGGCATGAGCTTTTCAGCCTCACATTCCGGACAGCAGAGTAGTACGGAGGAATCATCCCCTGAAGAATCATCCGCAGGGCAGGAAAATTCAGGTGATGATGTCACGGATGATTTGCAGCATGAAAGTGAAGCAGAAACGGAGATGGGGAGTCAGAGCCCTTCAGAGACGGCTTCAGAATTGGCGGGTGATGGAGAAGCTTCACCCGGAAAAGAATCAGAGGCAGTTACCGAGATGACAACGAAGGCAATAACAGAAACAACAGAAACAACAGAAACAACAGAAACAACAACTGAATTAACAACAGAGAATAATAATGCCGGTTCTGCTGCCGGGGTAATGAACAATGAAGTTACCTGCACAATAAACATTACCAAGGGCATGAGTTCAAGAACAGTATGTGATATGCTTAAGCAGAATGGAATTATAGAGGATGCAGCAGATTTTGACAGATACCTCATAAAAACAGGTTATGATGACAAGATAAGGGTCGGCGAGGTTGAGGTTAATTCGGGTATGACTTATGAAGAGCTGACAGCATCATTATATAAGAAATGATAATTATGATTAGCATGTTTTGATACCCGGATCATAATTATATTCGTGAAGAAAAATAATCTGCCACGATAATAAAAAATGCTTGCAAATTATGGTTGGTTATGTTATCCTTAGTTTCGTGTGAAAAAACACATGTGTGGATTTCCTATGGTCCCTTGCTCGGGGTGACGGAAAGCTGAAGCACATGGAAGAATATTAAAAACCACAGGAGGTACTAAAATGAGCGTAATTTCTATGAAGCAGTTACTTGAGGCAGGTGTACATTTCGGACACCAGACAAGAAGATGGAACC
>OBAM01000159.1_pt1 | contig 81513 bp, 73 predicted proteins | sample 1517751 | NCBI WGS metagenome assembly OBAM01 (sample SAMN04571703, study PRJEB22368) | human gut metagenome | biome: human gut; material: stool | host: Homo sapiens | place: Luxembourg | collected 2012-10-18
GGTTAAGCAATTTTTTCTAATGCTTAACCTCTTTTTTTATTTTGTTGATTACAGAGCATTCCCATACCATAACTATCCTCTATATTTTTGTTCTCAATTAACATTATGCTTCATCACCTACAAAACTGCATATTGTCATCTTAATACCTCTTTTCTATTTTAAATATGATTACTTTTCTATTAAAAAGTGTACCACATATAAATCACAACCAGTAAACCTACTACTACCGAACAGATAAATAGTAGTACCCCAATATCCATATACTCTACAACCTTTCTATTTTTAAATAAGTAATTATTTTTACACTATTAATACCCTTGGTTTTCCATTTTACAAATTACTGAAATACATAAATAGCAATAAACATTAACACCATAGCTACTAAGGAAGAAATAATTACCAAGATACCTAAAAAGCTATTCCTACCATAAGTTATACTGTATAAATGATTCTCATATGTCGCTACCAAAGCTACAATAAAAAACATTACAAGGAAAATATATAAAATTATCATAAGTACAACCACACCTTTCCTTTTATTTTATTATATTATACCATATATTATAATTAAATTGAATACTTTCTTTAGTATAATATTTATTTTTAGCATAGAAAAAGAGGGTTCTTTATGAACCCTCTCTTCCCAATAATTATTTTAAGGATTTATACTTGCTATCAAATTAATACCCTCTCACTTAGTTGATAGGAACTTTCTTATCCCAGTGATCATTTTCAGATACTTCCTCGTCGTAAGCTGGAGTGATTGTCTCAGTCCAAGCCTTTGAAACAACTTCTGTGTATGCTTCTTTCCAATAGCCATCTTCTACTGTCTTTGTGCCTACCTGAACCTGCTGCTCTTCAGCGTGATATGAACCTCTACCACCGTTATCCGCTTCCCAAAGGAGATGCTCTCTTCTGAAGTTAGCATCTGCTAACTGTACACCACAATCATTACAAACATTTACCCATCTTGTTTCATATACTGGTTCCTCGTGAGTACCAGTTACAATCCACTCTCTGTCATGCTTTTTTGTCACTGCAGGGTGATATTTTGTCACAGCATCATGATGCTTGTAGTACTTATATTTCTTAGCTGTTGTTTCAGCCTTTGATGACTCACTTGGCTTCGCTGGCTTCTGGTTATTACTTGAAGAGTTGCTTGGCTTAGATGCTGGCTTCTTGTCGTTATCAGATGTATTTGTCTTTGAAGTGTTGTCTTTCTTAGTATCTTCTTTCTTTTCGGTGTTACCCTTGTTGCTGTTATTGTTGTTAGATACCGTAGTTTTTACATCGTTAACCTTAACTGTAACTGTCTTACCGTCATCGGTTTTTACTTCTACCTTACCGTCTTTTACTTCGACTTTCTTACCATTCTTATCAGTGATGTTACCGTCTTTGTCGACCTTGATTTCACCCTTGTCTACCAAATCTTTAACTGCCTTTGGTACTGTAGTCTTAGGTACAGTTGTTGGAACAGTTGATGTCTGTACGGTTGAAGATATTACTGACGGTTCTGTCGGTTCTTTCTCAGCGTTACAGCCTGCAAGAATGCTTATGCCGACTGCTGATGTGCCTGCAAGTATTGTAGCACCGCAGACAACGGCAATTACCTTGGTTTTTACTGTCGCAGTTGCTGTTGCCTTTACGATAGATGAAACTGTTGACTTTGCACCTGTCGCAAAGCCTTTTGTTGCAGATGTTGCAAGTGTCTGTCCGTTCGGGAGCTTGATTGTAATGTTCGGTACTGCAAGGCTCTTTGCTTCTTCCTTGAAAATAGTTGTAAAGAAAGGTACAACAACAACGCCGTGAAGCTTGTCACCGCTCTTTTTTTCGTAATCTTCAATTGCGGTTTTCATCTTTGCTCTTGAATAATTGAGCCTTGAAAGCACAGTACCCCTTGAACATTCAAAGACTTCTGCGATTTCATCAACAGTCATTTCATTAAAATAGTGCATAATCACTGTCTGATACTGAACATCGGACAGTACTTCCTGCATAATCGAAAGAATAATTTCTCTCTTCGCCTTGTCTGAAATATATTCTTCGGGAATTGATATACGCTCGTCAACTATTGCCTGATTTTCAAAAATTTCATCATCCAGTTGGATTTCACCCTTACCTTTCAAATAATTTTTGCACTTATTAACGGCAATTCTGTTAAGCCAACTTCTGATTTGTGATGATTTTTCCAAAGATTGGATTTTTAAAAAAGCCGTTATGTAAGTTTCCTGCATAATGTCCTGTGCGGTTGTTTCGTTCTTTAAAAAGCTGATACAAGTAAACCACACTTCACGCTCTGTAAGCTTGTAGAGCTTTTCAAATGATTTGTTATCTCCCTTTTTAATTTTCTCTACTAAGTGGGAAATGTTCATAAAATAACCTCCTCTCATTTCCTTTCATAATATAGACAATTTAAAACGGCTTTTGATTTTATAAAATCCGAAAAAATTTTAAAATTTTTCAAATTTTTTCAAAAAAGCAAATATTTTTCGCATAAAACAAAAAGTGCGTAGCTGAAGCTACGCACGAAAAATACATAGCTTTGATTGTTGCGACACAATATTTCACTTGTAAGGTGTGAAAAGTAAAGCCTGTATTTTTACCAAAATAAAAATACACACTTAGGTGAACTTAAAATTAAATTTTTGTTTGGCATTTTTATTTTAGCATACAATATGTGAAAATTCAATATTATTTAAATTAACTTTTAAAATTTATGTAAAAGAATTTAACAATATCAATTCCGTACTATCATATTTCTGTTTATCAAACATCCCGTTTACAAGCAAAAGTATATCGTTGTATCATTGTTATTATACAGAATTAAATTTGCATAAAAAATCAGGCAATCGTTATGACTGCCCGATTTGTTTTTGGAAAATTTACAATTTTAATCCCATTTATGCACTGTTTTACACGCACTGACCGTAATCAAAGTGCCATGACTTTTTGAGAGATTTCTGCCGGAGATGACACTGTGCCGACGCATTTGTAATCTTCGGTTTCTTCCTTGGTTTTAAAGCCCCAGCCGTATAGCACAGCGAGGAAGTCCATACCTATTTCTTCCGCACCCTTTGCCTCGATTGTGCTGTCGCCGACAAGGATACTTTCTTCAACGGAAACTCCTGTCTGCTCACACGCCTGCAAAAGCAGATGACTCTTTGTGAGGTTTGTACCGACATCTGTTGCACATACTGCGTCGAAAACATCCGACGCCTCGTAGGTTTCAAGTATATCCGTTGTGAACATTCTGTGCTTTTGAGTTGCTATTGCAAGCTTAAAACCGCTTTTCTTGAGTTCACGAAGAGCGTCATAAATTCCGTCATAGACGGTGAACATCTCTTTTCCTTTCTGGGAATAAAGTTTACTGTAATTCTTTACGGCATATTCAATTTCGTCATCACTCATATTAAAGAGCGTTTTAAATCCGTATTCAAGCGGTGCGCCGATTACTCCGTAGAGTGCGCTGTGTTCAACAGGCTCATAGCCCATTGCAACTGCTGTTGTATTGAAACAATATAAAATTCCGGGGGCTGTGTCGGCAAGAGTGCCGTCAAAGCCAAAAATAACTAATTTTTTCATAAAACCACCCAATCTGCAAATAGATAAATTCATAAACAATTTTTTACAAAAGTCTTTGTCCTGCAAATATGGAAATACATCTCAAGGGGAATTATACCATTTTACGGAGATAAATACAATACTAATTTTTCCACAAGTATTAATTTGGGAATAAAAGTGCCGAAAAATATGCAATTATTGTTCTTTTGCAAGCACATGCCAATCGAAACAAGTCGAAAATCAGAGCTTTCAACTTACTTTATTTCTTGACAACATCGTGTGTGCGTTATAAAATTGAAGTACATTATATTGAAAGGTTATTTTATTATGACTTCTGCAAAGCATAAAAATCCGCCTGCCAAACCCAAAGAAAAATATTCGGTACAGCAGGCGCTCACAAACTATTATCTGCTTATTATGTTCACGCTTTTTCCGTTGTTTTTTACCGACGCATATTTTAACATCAGGCATGACAAGTATTACTTTTTCATTATATTGACGGGTATTCTCGTTATTGCGGAATTTCTTATTATTATGACCGCAAGCGTTGATAAACCGCCGGAAGACTCAAAGCTTGAAAAGCCAAAACCAAAGCATTTGTATGAAGAGCTTTCGTTTATGGACTGGGCATTTATTGTATTTCTTGGGATAAATGTCATTTCAACGCTGTTGTCTGCAAACCCTTTGGATGCACTTCTGGGTACTCAGGGACGAAACAACGGTCTTGTGCTTATGGCATTTTACACCGCAGCATATTTTATGATTACAAGGTGCTTTAAATATTTTGAATACATATTCGTTGCGCTTGCGTTCGGTTCAATGATAGTTTATGCACTTGCGGTGCTTAACTCATTCTATATTGATCCTCTCGGGATGTTTACTCTTCTCACCGACCAACAGACTATTACCGACTTCACTTCAACAATCGGCAACAAAAATCTGCTTTCAAGCTACATCTGCATCGCTATGCCTGTTATGATTGCAATGTCGGTTATCACGGAGAAGACCTTGCTCAGGGCAATTTATCTTATTGCAACAGGATTTGGCTTTGCGGCTCTTATGACTGCCGACAGCGATTCGGGCATTCTCGGTATGGCTGTATTTATGATTATTTACCTTGTATGGTTTTCAAACAGCCTTGTCAGACTGAAAAGATTTTTCCTTTCGGCAACTGTTATGCTGTTGTTTGCAAAACTGCTCAGATTGTTCTCGCTCTGCTTTGACGACAAAAGCAAGGGCTTTGATAAGTTTCAGGAAATTTTCGTTTTCTCAGGCATCGGCTGGATATTGCTTGCAGCTTGTGCCGTGATTACAGGGATTTTGTATCTTATTGATTACAAAAAACCAAACATCACAATTTCAAAAGCCGTGCCGATTGCTCTTGCCGTTGTATTCGGACTTTGTGCTGTTGCCATGATAGGAATTATGGTTTATTTCAGTTGTATTGACACAGAAACCAACCTCGGCAGTTTTGAAAGAATTATCCGCTTTAACGATATATGGGGTACGCACAGAGGCTTTATGTGGATAAGGTCGATATGGATTTTCGGCGACGCTTCATTCATTGAAAAGCTGTTCGGCGTAGGTCCGGATATGTTCTACTCCGCATTCAGTCCGTACTTTGACGACCTTTCAAAATACGGTGACAGCTCAACAAATGCCGCCCATAACGAATATCTAAACTACCTTATCACAATCGGAATTACGGGACTTCTCTCCTATCTTGCCATTGTGTGCGGTACGATTAAGAACGCAGTTAAGTATGCAAAGGAAAATCCGATGCTGATTGCGTGCGTTTCGGCTGTTATCTGCTATGCTGTTCAGTCTGTTGTAAACCTTTATCAGCCGATTACAACTCCGCTGTTTTTCATCTTCATAGCTTTGTGCGAGGCTTTTGTAAGAAACGCCAAGGCTGAAAAATCTGCCGTAGCCGTATAAATATTATGACTGCATTTCAATTCGGATAAGAAGATTCTGCATTGACTCGTTGCGGTCACGGCGGTATCGTCCCAGCTCGTAGAGGCTGTCGGGATTTTTAGTAATTATATTGGGCTTTTCCGTACAGGTTAGTGTACACGAAAAGCCCATTTCTTTTATCAGCTTTTCGGTCAGGTCATTTTTTGCACCGAACGGATATACAAAACAGGTCGGTTTTTTCCCTGTTGCATTTTCAAGCAAGCCTTGAGCTTTGACAACATCTTCCGTAAGAATAGATTTATATGCTTCGTCACTCTCCCCCGCTTTTGGCAAAACACCCTTTCGTGATTTCAAAGAATGCATATCGTACGAATGATTCTGAATTTCAACATAGCCCGAATCGGACATTTCTTTCATATCGTCAAAAGTTATATGACCGTAGGTCACGGAAATATCCTTGGTTTCGGTGAATTTTTCGGACACTGAGGCAATCGGAGATATGACCGCCTTGCAGTTGTATTTTTCGAGCAAAGGGAGTGCATAATAATAATTATTATAATAGCCGTCGTCAAAGGTCAGCATAATGCATTTTTCGGGCAATGATTTTTTGCCGTAAACATAATCGGTAAGGTCTTTTACAACAACGGTTGTGTAGCCGTTTTCGGCAAGATATTTTAAATCGTTTTCAAAAAGAGTCGGCGAAACGGTGTAGTCATTTTGCAGTTTTTCATCCTTTAAAAGTGAATGATACATTATTACGGGCAGTTTTACGCTGTCGGAATCAGCCGTTGTTTCTTTTACTGCGCCTGTCATTACCGATATTAAAATTACTGCGGACAGGAAAAGTGCCGTAAAAATGATAATTTTTACTGTTTTGTTTGATTTCACTATATTTCCTCCCAATTCTTTGTGCAAGATTTTTTATCTATAATTCTTTATTGTAAATATAATCAAACATCTGCGTGATAGAATATAGCCAAAGTTAATACTGATTACTGATTTTGGTCAATCGGTACTGACTAATATTGCATAAGGATTTATGAATTATGGCAAAAAGAAATTTCAGCTCAAAACGCAATGCAATTTACAACGCTGTGTGTGGTACGGACACTCATCCGAGCGCACGCTGGGTTTATGATAAATTAAAGCCCGAAATTCCCGACCTTAGTCTTGGCACGGTTTACAGAAACATTGCTCTTTTTAAGGATGAAGGAAAGGTCAGCGTTATATGCAATGTAAACGGTGAGGAGCGTATTGACGGCAACACAGAGCCGCACCCCCACTTTGTCTGCAACAAATGCAATGCAGTTATTGATGTTGAAGACAATCAAAATGCTGATGACCTTGAGTCACAGCTTGCCGAAGAGGGATTTAAGGTAGAAAACAGATTTGTTATCTACTACGGCATATGTCCTAAATGTTCGGCAGAAGTACACTAATATTTATTACAAAGGAGAAGTAATTATGAAATGGTATTGCACAGTATGCGGTTATGTTTATGAAGGTCCCGAAGCTCCCGAGGCTTGCCCTGTTTGTAAGGCACCGAAGGAAAAATTTAAGCAGATGGACGAGGAGGCGTCTTTCGCAACAGTTCACGAGGTTGGCGTTGCTCAGGGCGTAAGCGAAGATATTCTCAAGGATCTCAGAGCTAACTTTGAGGGAGAATGCAGCGAAGTCGGTATGTACCTTGCAATGGCAAGAGTTGCAGACAGAGAAGGCTATCCCGAGGTTTCTGCCGCATTTACAAAGTATGCTTTTGAAGAGGCTGAACACGCTGCCAAGTTTGCAGAGCTTTTAGGCGAAGTTCTTACAGACAGCACAAAGAAGAATCTTCAGATGCGTGTAGATGCAGAAACAGGTGCTTGCGAAGGTAAGTTTGACCTTGCAAAGCGTGCAAAGGCTCAGAACCTTGACGCTATTCATGACACAGTTCACGAGATGGCAAAGGATGAAGCAAGACACGGCGCAGGCTTTAGAGGTCTTCTTAACAGATACTTTAAGTAATCATTAAAAAATAAAAAATCAAAAAAGTCAGCTTGATAATCGTATGACCAACAACTAACCGATTACACAACAGACTTTGAACAGGAGATTTGATAGTATGAAATATGTATGCGATGTTTGCGGATATGTTTACGATCCTGAAATCGGCGATCCCGATAACGGCGTTGATGCAGGCACAGCATGGGAAGATGTACCCGAGGATTGGGTATGCCCTCTCTGTGGTGTAGGCAAAGACGAATTTTCCGCAGAAGAATAATTAACAAATTGGCAATTTGGGAGCAGGCAATGCTTGCTCCCTTTTGTGTGTACGGGAGTAAATTATGAAAAAATTAATTTCGTGGAATGTAAACGGACTTCGTGCCTGTGTTACAAAGGGCTTTGAGGACTTTTTTAAAGATGTTGACGCAGATATTTTCTGTCTTCAGGAAACAAAGCTTCAAGAGGGACAGATTGACCTCTTGCTTGAAGGATATCATCAATATTGGTGCTATGCCGACAAAAAAGGCTATTCGGGAACGGCTATGTTCACAAAGGAAGAGCCTTTGAATGTATGTTACGGGATCGGCATTGACGAACACGACCATGAGGGCAGAGTTATCACGGCAGAATTTGACAATTGCTTTGTTGTCACCTGCTACACTCCTAACTCGCAAAGTGAGCTGAAAAGGCTTGATTACCGAATGAAATGGGAAGATGATTTCAAGGCATATCTGAAAAAACTTGAAGAAAAAAAGCCTGTTATTATGTGCGGTGATTTGAATGTTGCACACAAAGAAATTGATTTGAAAAATCCGAAAACCAACCGTAAAAATGCAGGCTTTACCGATGAAGAGCGTTCAAAAATGACAGCGTTGCTCGATGACGGCTTTATCGACACATACCGCTATTTCTATCCCGATACAGAGGGCGTGTATTCGTGGTGGTCATACAGATTCAAGGCTCGTGAAAAAAATGCGGGCTGGCGTATTGACTATTTTATCGTTTCAAAAGCTCTTGAAAGCAAGCTTGACGGTGCAAAAATCCATACCGAAATTTTAGGTTCTGACCATTGCCCCGTTGAACTGACGATTGACATTTAAAAAGCAGAGCTTATTGAACACTCCGCTTTCATATGTTTTTTGTACAAAAAACAGGATACCGATCGGTACCCTGACAGTTGACATATTTTTATTATTATGTTAATACACAAGTAAGGGGGCAGCTTTAGCTGTTTCGCTTGAACGATTTTTATTTTTAATAACCGCTCTGTATTACGATTACAGGGCGGTTATTTCTTTATAGTAAACACAATAAGAAAGGTTGTTACCATTTGTAGGCAACAACCTTTTTTTACATCAATAGTATTCTACTTTACCGCAACCCGAGCATTTCCTTCCGATTGTTTTAGTCTCATAATGGCTTTTTTCAGGGACATTAACTTTTTTCTTGCCATATAATTATAGCAAACTCCTCAGATGCAATCAAGTATCCGAGGAGTATTTATAATAGTATATGATATTATGTTGTTATTTCAATTGATTTCTGACCGCCTGTTATGTCGGAAAAATTATTTTTTGCACTTTTAACGAATGCGAAGATTGTTTTCAGAAGCATATTTCTCGTTTTGCTGTCAAGACCTGCAAAGGATTTTAGGATTGTTCCCGTGTTTTTAAGCGGATTTTTCAGCATCTCATTAAAGGTTGCGGTTTCGGTCAGCGACAAAAGGGCAAAAACCTCTTTTGTGAACTCCCGTCTTTGAGCAATTGTCAGCGATTCAACAAATTCTTTCAGCGTGTGGTCAAAGAAAACGCTGAAATTTGTAGTGTTTTTCAGCCTGACAAGCCTGTTCTGCTCAATCTCCCACGAATAGACATCGTGTTGGAGAAAACCTTTTTGATTGCTCTTTACAATTGTGTAGCTCTCCTCATGCTCAAATATCATACCGAAAATGCTTGACTGCGGAACAAAGGTGTAGATTCTGTCATCGACTTCATAAAATCCGCTGTCCCTGATTTTGTCAAGAGAAAACCCCGGTCCGTCAAAATTGTAAATATAATCAATGTGATTTCTTGAATTTTCATCGGTAAAAGCACCGGCATAAACCGCAAGATTTCCGCCCTTTGAGTGACCGCCCAGAATGAATTTTCCGTTGAGCATACGGACTGCCTTTTCAAAATAATCAAGAGCCTTTTTCTGTGACGGCAACGGAAATGTGAAGAACATATTGAAGTCCTCCTGCCAGCCGACAAGAGAAAAGTCCGTTCCTCTGTATGAAATAAAATAATTCTTTTTGAGAAATTCAAAAGTGATTGCGGAAAACTGCATACTCACATCGGACTCAACCTCGTTTACATACCCCGAAACAAGAATTTTGCCGAATCTCTTGCTCTCTGCCGTTGCTTTCAAAAGGTCGGCGTCACCCTTCCACAATAGATTTTTCTCGTAATCATCGGTTGCAAACACACGCATTGCCGCCTGTTCAAGGGTAATTTCATCAAACAGACAGGACGATACCGCACCGTCAAAAGGAAGATATGAAAGCCGTGAAAGCACAAGTGCGTCAAGCTCGTTAAAACCATCCTGTTCAAATGTCAAATCGCCGCGCCAGCTTATGTAATCAAATATGTCAGCCATACAAATGCCTCCAATCTGTTTTCTCTCTGTAATTATTGTATCACTTTGTACTAATTATTTCAATGCAATTTTAAAAATTGAAAAAGAAAAGGACAAACGAATTCGTTCATCCTTTAACAGTATATGAAGTTATCTGAATTTTGCGATTTCTTCAAGAAATTGTTTTCCGAATTTTTCAAGCTTTGTTCTGCCCACACCCGAAACTTCAAGCATTTCATCGGGTGTTTCGGGGCATTTTTTGCACATATCAATCAGCGTTGCATCGGTAAAAATAACATAGGCAGGAACACTCTTTTTGGATGCAATGCTTTTTCGCAAAGCCTTGAGTGCGTCGAGTAATTCGGAATTGACAGGCACTTCGGGGCGGTGCGTTTTGACAACCTTTTCGGAATTTTCAACTTTCTTCATCACAAGCCGTTCCCGTCCGAAAAGCACATCTCTGCTCTTTGGCAATAGTTTTAGGACCTCGGTTTCATTGTCGGATGAAATATACTCCTTTTCGGCAAGAAAGTCAATTGTGCCGAAAATATGCCTTGCCGTAACCTCTTTCATTATTCCGTAGGTTGACTGATTGTTAAGCTCAGCTTTTAGAATTTTCTCGCTTTTACTGCCCTTTAACACATCACAAATCACGGTTTTGCCGTATCTTTGTCCTGTTCTTGCAATACACGACATAATTTTTTGAGCGTCAATTGTGACATCAACAAGCTTGTGAACAGAAAGACAGTTGGAGCATTTTCCGCAGTAAGCCTTTTTTTCACCGCCGAAATACCGCAGAATAAATCCACGCAGACAATCGTTTGTTGTGCTGTAAAAGGTCATATATTTTAAGCGTTCAAAATCACGCTCACGAATTTGCTCGTTTTCTTCAATTGTAAGCTCATCGTTGCCCTCGGAATTTTCAATCATAAAGCGATTTAGGCGAACATCCTTAGGACTGTAGAGCAAAATACAATCAGCCTCACCGCCGTCACGACCTGCCCGTCCTGCCTCTTGATAGTAGCTTTCAATGTTTTTCGGCATATTGTAATGAATTACATATGTAACATTTGACTTGTCAATTCCCATACCGAAAGCATTGGTTGCGACCATAATATTTTTTCGGTCAAAAACAAAATCCTCCTGATTTTTCCTGCGTTCGTATTCATCAAGACCTGCATGGTATCTTGCCGCCGAAAAGCCGTTATCGCAGAGCAATTCGCAGACAGATTCAACATTTTTTCGGGTTGCACAATAGACAATTCCCGACCTGTCGCCACGCTCCCGAATGAGGTCAATAAGCTTTTCGTCCTTTGACGATGACTTTATTACACCGAAAAAAAGGTTGGGGCGGTCAAATCCCGTTGTAATTTCAAACGGATTTTCGAGCCTGAGAATTTTCTTTATATCTTCTTTTACATCATTCGTAGCCGTTGCGGTGAATGCTCCGACAATCGGACGATTTGCAAGGCTTTCAACAAATGAAATAATTTTGAGGTAACTCGGTCTGAAATCCTGTCCCCATTGTGAAACGCAATGAGCCTCGTCAACTGCAACCATTGAGATTTTTATCTTTTTACAGGTGTCAAGAAATCCGTCAGTCAACAGCCTTTCGGGTGCAACATAGATGATTTTGTATTTTCCGTGTTCAACATTTGAAAGCACTCGGAGAAATTGCGGATATGAAAGCGAGCTGTTTATATATGCCGCAGGAACTCCCGACTGAACGAGTGAGCCGACCTGATCCTTCATAAGCGAAATCAGAGGTGACACAACAATTGTCACCCCGTCAAAAAGTAATGCGGGAATCTGATAGCACATAGACTTGCCCGCACCTGTGGGCATAATGCAAAGTGCATCTCTGCCGTCAAGCAAAGCGTCAACTATCTGTTCCTGTCCGTCTCTGAAAGAATCGTGTCCGAAGTAATCTTTTAACACGCTTAATTTATCACTCATCTTTTTGCCCTTGTCTATCATTCTTTGTTGGAATTATAATTATTGTATTCCCTTTCAATCCAAGCCATAAGCAGATTTACAATTTTCTGCTGTTCGACCTCGTTAAGCTGCTTATCCTTTGCAACTCTGTACCACTTGTTAAGACACCCTCTGCAACAACAGGCACAGGCGTGCTGTGCGATAAAAACAGGGTGTCCCCTCATAGGCGTCTGCTTTCCGTCATTTGGAATATATTTTGGTGCAAGCCGTGTTCTGACAAAATCTTCTGCATGGGAACGGATTTTATTCATTCCCTTTTCATTAATATAGTCAATGTCCTTTTGCTTTAAATGAAACCGACTGCGAAAATCAGATTTTTTCAGTTTGTTTAGTGCCTCATCTATCGTTTGCATTGTTCATGCCTTCTTTTATTGTCATACCTTAATTATAAACAATTACTACGGTAATGGCAAGAAAAAATGCACTCCTTTTCTGTTACAGAAAAAAACAACCCCACGATTGTTTTACCGTGGGAGTTGTTTTCATAGGGTTGCTTTTCAATTATTTTTAAAGATTAAACATCTTTGCAATATTTTTCAGCAAGGGCAAAGAACGCTTTTTCGAGCGAATCCAAGGTTTGTTCCGTCATACTGACCGACATACTGTTTTTGTCGGAAAATATGATTTCAACGATTGTAACCGTGGCGTCATCGACTGTCAGTTCTTTGTCTTTTGGATTATATTTTTTCAGAATTTCCAATGCGTCTTCGGCGGTGTCACAAAGCAATCTCATATCCGTTTCGTCGATCAAAACATTTTCAAAAGCGATATAACCGCATTTGCAGATAGCGTCAAAAAGGAAATTTACACCTTTTTTTCGCACATAAAAAGAACAGCAGTAGTCAAAATTTGAATGATTTTTTGAATAGCTCACGGATACAATTTCTTTTTTTACACGCATTTTTCGTTTGGAAATATTATGAAATAACGACCGTAAAGTCATATCGGTTATGTCATGGCAGCCCCGCAGAACGGACAGAATTTCGGCGGATTGCCGTCTGGCTTATATCCGCAAGCCGAGCAAACAATTGCCGCAGCATTTTGCGGAGTAAACGGCTGTGGAACTTGCTGATTTACTGTGTTGCTCTGCATGGGCATTCCGTTCTGCTGATAGCCCATATTGTTCTGCATGGGCATTCCGCTTTGCTGATAGCCCATATTGTTCTGCATAGGCATTCCGCTTTGCTGATAGCCCATATTGTTCTGCATGGGCATTCCGCTTTGCTGATAACCCATATTGTTCTGCATGGGCATTCCGCTTTGCTGATAACCCATATTGTTCTGCATGGGCATTCCGTTCTGCTGATAACCCATATTGTTCTGCATGGACATTCCGCTTTGCTGATAGCCCATATTGTTCTGCATACCGTTCCTTATTTGTTCACACAGTCTCATTAACTGCATTCCGTCATCAAACGCTCTCATAAGCTCATTTCTTACAGTACCGATTGACGAATCAACATACATTGATATATCGGTTATGAACGGATGATTTACGATGAATTTTGCTTTTAAAGAAGATATTCTTTGCGGTGATGACGATGTGTTTGTATCACGAACATACGGCTGAAGTGCAAGCGGAACATCAAGCATACCGTTTTGCCCCGAAAATGAGTTTGTTGTATCAAACTGACTGCCAAAACCGCTGTTCCTGCCCTGACGGTTATCATAGCGGTCATACTCATCAGGAATTCCGTCACGGTCGGAATCCTGCAGAGTTGTATATCCAAGCTCAAGCCAAAAGTCCTGCAGCTGTGAAAAATCAAAAATTTCAGGATTGCTGTTTTTGAAATCTCTGCCTATTGTAAAATAGAATTTTCTGTTATTAAAATCTACAACAAGCTTTTCGTTTGTACCGGCACTTGCCGACTGAACAAATGCCGAATATTTCTGTCTGTTCTGTTCACGCTGTTCAAGATGAGCTTTAACATCTGCTAATGTTCTGTTTTTCCAGCCTGATGAAAGCGAACTGAGCTTGTGCTTACAGTCGCTGCAAAGATAACCGTCTGAAAGCTTTTGCCTTGTGAGGGCGTTTACCTTGTCACCGCAAAGGTCACAATATTTCTTTTCAAATAGTCCCATAAACTTTCTCCTTTACAAAAGATTCACGATTTTCTTCTGAATATTTGTAGCATCAATAACTGATATTGTGCCGTCACCGTTTGTGTCTGCAATTTTAAAAGTGTAATCGTCAAATTCTTCAAGCCCGACAATGTATTTTTGAACCAAAGTTGCGTCCACAACATTAATAACACCATCCATATTGACATCATACGGAACAGTAATTTTTACTACAAGGTTAACATCTTTCTTAACAACATTCACTTCATATACCCGTGTTACGCATTGCGGTTTGCTTACAGTAATGACATATTTGCCTGGAACTGTTTCATAATACACATATAAGGGTTTTGCATTACTGTTTACCGTTTCATGTGTATAGCTGCCATTATAGACGCCGTCAGGAGTGTATTTATCAAACTTAATAGTAATAGTGTCATCCGGTAAGCCGCCCGTTCTTAAATCCAGTATAATACGGGCCTTAACCTTTTGCGTAACTTTAACCGATACACTGTAAATGACATCACCGTTTTCACCCGTGACAGCACACCTGAACTGAGTTTCATCAAAATCCGTATTCGGTCTGATGGTCAAAGCATTTGTTTTTGTACCCTTGAAGGAAAATTTGTTTGATGTGGATGAGTTGTCACTTATGTTGCGCCACACATATCTTCCTGTGCTTCTCCTTACTTTCATCTGCCACTGATAGCTTGCGGCATTGTTGGCAGTAACCGATATAGTTCCTTCTTTGCCTTTCATAATTTCTGCCTCAGTGGACTGATGTGAAAATGAAGGTGATTTATCTGCAACAACGTAATATGCCCAAATATAATATTGACCTGTGGTTTCATCCTGAAGAATTGTCGCCTGACCGTCATCGTTGTACAAGCCACATACTGCGTTCTTGGCAACCGCATATCCTCTGTTCATATTAAAGTATAGCTGACAACAATACATACCGCTGTCAAAAGCTTCTCCGTCGTTGAGCTTTCTGCTAACTTTGTTGTTTTTGTACTCATACCACTCAATATAATCAAAACTGTAGTAAGTGCTGTTTATCGGAGTTGCCGTAGTTGAGGGGATTTTCCGCTGTTCAGGTTTCTCCAAGCCTAAAAATCCAATTATAGGAATTTCTGTCTTCTCAAGAAGTCCCGGAAAGTTACATTTTCCCGAATAAAAAGTACCGCTCTTTGAACCCGTTACTTTACATCTAAAGACAACATCTTTCCACCCTGAGTCAGGTCCTACAAGTTCTGCGTAGGTCTGAAATTTAAGATGGTCTGTAAAAACACCCGAAAATTTCGAGTTGGGTCTGTCGGTTTTATCGGAAAGGTTAACCCAGTTTAGGCTCGGATACTTTGCCTGCCATTGATAGGTAAAGGTTTCGTCTGTACTGCCGCCGTTTACTCCCACGATAATGTTAAGGACATCTCCTATGTAAACCTCGGTGTCGATATATTTGATATAAGCCTGAGCCGCCGCATTTGCGGTTATGGCTGTCATAGGAAGTGTTGTCAACAGCATGAGAAAGCATAAAACAACACTCGAAATACACTTTACTTTTTTCTTGATTTTCATAAAAATCCCTCCTTCATGCCCAAGGATCAACCGAAGCCGGAGTTCGTATGTCAGAGAGTGCAAGATTACGCCATAAGAACCATTGATTGCCCTTTCTGCGAAGCTCAATCGGACGAGGTGAGTCTGCTCCCGACGACTGAACCTGAACCTTTGCATAACCCTCGCTCTGATAGGTATATGCATACTCGGAAACGGTTATTTTGTACGGAACATTCGGTGTATAATCGTTCTTCACGGATGAACCCTCAAAATATGAGCGAGGAATATATCCCCTGCCCTTGATTCTGTCACGCAAAAACTGAACATCCATCCCGTTCATCGGCTGAGGTCCTTTTAATACATTAAGCATTTCTATTGTGTTTTCCGGACTTTCATCATATTCAAGCAACACAAGCATAGCAAATGCCGCTGTTGAAAGAGGTGACGAAAAGTCAAGCTCCGGCATTTTTTTGAGTTCATCTGCATTTTTCGGATAATCGGCAAATACGAATGTTTTGCTTTTGTGCATCGCATTGTTTACCGCTCCCGAAACGGCCTTTGAAACATTGTTTTTTACAGCCTGATTTGTCATATTTTTTAAGCTGTCAAATATACCCATAAACAGTACCTCCTTTTTAAAGTGCGTCAAGTGCGGCGGCAAGATAATCTGCCGTTACGGATGAATAAAAAAATGAGCTTATTTTTCCGAATTGTTTTGCCTGTTTAACCCTGTCGGCAAGATCGGGATATGCCTGTTCGTCACAGAGCAGAGCCGTTTTACAGCTTGGCAGATATTCCTTTACTTTTCCACAAAGCTCAAGCCGTTTCTCAATAGTTGAATCGGCAAGTCTTGTGACATCCATAAGCAAAACATCAACTCTTTCTGCAATGCACAAATCAAGAATTTTCCCGTCTTGATTCGGTAAAACATTTTCAATACAAAATCTTCCCTTCTTTACAAGGGCATTTTGAATAGCCTCACTGAGCAAATTATTCTGAACACTGAGCAAAATTTTCTTCAACGGACATCACCCCTTTTCACCTATATCTTTCACTTATATTGTACAATTTTGCGATAGAAGATGAATGTGCCAAACGGCATATTTCACAACATAAACAAAAAAAGCACAGCTGCCCGATTGTTCGGACAGCTGTGACCTTGTGCTAAAAATATTTACGGTGGGTAATTAAAAGGGGGGTAAATAATAAAATAATTATGCTTTGTTCTTAACAGCGCCTATAATGTAAAGTACAGGGATAGCAAGACCGCAGATAAGAGAGAATACATTGAACTGTGATCCGCCTATCATGCTGATAATTTCGCCTGCAATGCACATAACCGCAACAATAACACCCCATACAATACATGTATTTGCCTTGTGCGGAAGTTTTGCGTTGATAACGCCGATAATACCTGCAACAAACTCAGCAACCGCACTGATAAGTGCGAAAATGCCACCGACATAAAGCATAGTCATATCGTATGTACCGTCGTTAAAAGCTGCAAGTGCGGCGATACCGAGAATGGCGATGATTGACACAATCAATGCAATAGCACCGAATACAATCATAAGGATTCCCGTTACTTTAAGAAAAGTTGAACCTTTTGCCTCCATAGTTTTTCCTCCTGTCATTAAATAATAAATTTTATGCACCTTTGTCTCTGATTATTAATCGGACAAAGATAGCGTTTTGCACAAAAGATATTCACCGTCTGAGCAGTTTATATCCTGTAATTGTATTATACTGTTTTAACAGCAAAAAAATATGTGCCAAACGGCACATATTCAGAAAAAAGTATTTATTTGTCGTTAATTCTATCGTCAAGGATTACAAGTCCCGCCTCTCTTGCCTTTACGGCAAGCTCTGTTCTTGACTTAAAGCCTGTTTTTTCAAGCATATACTGTATATAGTTCTTGACAGTGCCCGGAGCAATGTAAAGTCTTTTGGCAATTTCCGTGTTTGTATCACCGCTTGTCAGTTCACGCAAAACCTCAAGCTCCCTTTCGGTAAAATCCGTACTCATTGCGTTGCCGAATTTAATTTTGGGAGTTGTGTCGGGAAACACACGCTCACCGTTCATTGTTCTGTCCATAAGTTCAATAATAGGTTCGGGACTTACCTCTTTGTACCAAAAGCTGTCAACTCCTGCATCCTTGGCACGCTTTAGATAGGAATATTCGGGCATTGAGGTAACAATGATTATCTTAATTTTCGGGAACTTTGCTTTTATTCTTTCAGCCGCCTCAAGACCGTTTGCCCCCATTGAAGTGCATATATCCATTAAAATCAGGTCAACATCGGAATTTTCACAATGATAATCCGTCATATCTGCATTACTTATTGAGCCCGCAAGCGTATAGTTTTCGCTTTGGTTTACATACATTTCAAATAAAGTTCTCGGCATTGACTGATCTTCAACTATCAGCACTCTTGTCATACTGCAGCACCTCGCTTTTCGGTATTGTGATTTCAAGAACAAAAATTTCGGAAGTCGATATTTTCATGCTTCCGCCGATTTGCTCCGCCTTTTTTCTTACGGAAGAAAGTCCGCCGCCCTCATTGATTTTTTGAGGAGGTTTTCTGCCGTTATTTGCAAATTTAAAAATATATTTTTCACCGTCGTCAAGACTTTCAAGAATCATTTTATCTGCTTTTGCGTGTCTTGCGGCATTGTTAAGGCATTGCATTGTTGCAAAAGTCAGAACCCGTGCAACCGCATTGTTATCAGTCGGAAGATTTCCGACTGTTTCAAGCGTTATTCCGACAAGCTTTGCGGCATTTTCAATATCCTTAGCAAAGTTTTCGTCTTTGCGATCATTCTCTGCGGTATTCAGAACAGAAATATTGTTTTTCCACATTTCAAGTAATTTACTGTTATTTTCAGACAGAGTACCGTTTTCAAGATATCTTCTTGTTGTTATCAGCGTACTGCCGAGCCTGTCATGAATTATCTCTTTTGTGCGAAGAATTTCTTCTTCTCTTGTCAGATCACAGACCATTTCATTGTATTTTTTCAGATGAGCATTAACCTTTTTTAACTCGCCTATTTCATATTCCAAGGTTGATGTAAGCTTTGTAAACTCTGTTATATCGGTTGCCGCAAGCTGAAAATACGGTTTTGAAAAAATTTCTGTTTCCGACAACGAAAAGCTGAAAACCCTGCCGTCCTTTAATCTGACTGTAAATGCCCCGTCATTTTCATATTGAGAAGCCTCTTTTATCTTCTCTCTGAAGGGCATTGCAACATTAAGCGATTTACCCGTAAGTTCAAGGCATATGCTTTCCATAAGGTTATTTTTCAATACAACAAGTCCGTTTTCGTCAAAATAGCAAAGTCCTGTAGGCAAGCCGTCAAAGCTTTCTTTAATTGACATTGCGGTAATATCGGTATTCCTGCAATGATGAAGCCTTACCGTTATGTACACAGACATTACAGCACAATATGCCGTTATGCCGACAGACAGAGCAAACGGCATTCTGCCAAAAAATTCAGCCATTTTATTAATTTGGTTATCGTAATATATTTTACCCAAGACCTGAGTGCTTACCAAAAACATTGTCAAAGAGATTACTGCAATTATAACCGCTGAAATCGGTTTCCACAACCTGATTTTATAAAGAAAAGATTGCGTTGCGTTGTATATTGCCGCACAGGCAACAACAAATTGCACACTCATCAATATAACACAAACAAACGAACGCATTTCAAGGATGGGTGTCATATGTCATCACCTCCGCTTTGCATACGAACAAACACAAACAGCGTGTCGGCGTCATATTCCGTGGTGACATTTCCGCCGAGTTTTATAATATCGTCAAGTAAATCATCGGGAATTTTCATTTCATTTTTGCTGTCACAGTTGATTTTTAAATCAATAAATCTCTCATATACTTTTAAATTAAACAGCAACGCATCTGTGCAATTCATTTTGAGTCTTATAAATTCTCCGATAAATTTGAAGATTGCAATTGACTTTTCAGCGGATATTTCTCCCGATACATTGCTGAAAAACGAACAGGAAATTCCGTAAACAGAAATGTACTCGGCAAGTTCTCGGATACTGTTTTCAAGCTCAAAAGCATTCAGCATTTTTCTGCTTTTTGCCATAATGAGCAGATTGCTTATTCTCTTGATGTAAACATTCACAACACAGGCACGGGCATAATTGACCGAAATATCTCCCCTGTTATTTTCAATATTTTTGAGTATATTTTCAAGGTCGCAAAGCTGAGGACGGATAAATTCGGTTATACTGTCATAGAGCTTGTTCTGTTCGGTTACTGCCGCTCTTCGTTTTTTCAGCTCTGCCTCTGATTTTAAGATTACATTGTATTCCGAAATCTGCTCTTTTACTTCCGAAAGTTCTCTGTTAATTCGGTTAATTGCCGATATATCTTCCGTCCAAACTGCCTTACCGCCTTTTATATTATGCTTTTTAAGAATTATATTTTCATCAATCACAACACTGTTACCGTTTTGCAGAACAACATCTTTTGAAACATTTGTTGCGTTTTTTGAGCGGTATTTCACATTGCCCTCATTGTCAAATATGAGAGTGTTAAGATTTGACGCATTGAAAAAATCGCCGTAACCCGTATTTGACGGCACAAGACCTATCTGAATAAGGCTTTCCCATAGAGCAATTGAGGCAAAACAGAACACCTCGGGAACATTGTAAATTCTAAGTCCCGAATATCCGTGATTCAGATTATTCCAGAGTGTGTAAATTATTGCGACAAGAATTATTACAATCGGAATCCACAGTTTTTTGCGTGTTGCGGAAATTCTGCATCGATTTATTGAAAGCACAATTGACGAAAGTACAAGTATAAAAATCCACACTACAATTACATAGTAAACAGGACCGTAACTGTATTGTTTGTTCCAATTGTGAAAATCGGGTTCAAATACAAAAGCAAGCTGATGAAAATCGTTCGTCATAACAAGCAGCACAAGAACGGCGGCAGGTATAATCAAAAGATATTTTCGGTTATTTGTATTTTCGGGCTTACCGATATTCAGCATTGCAAAAAACATCATAAGCGGCAAAAACACCATTGCTATGTAATATGAATACCAAAGATACCGTCCGTATGTGTTGACATCGGCAGGGCTGTTGTATTTTATGGCACGAAGAGTCATCCACAAGAGCATAAGCGCCGCAGATATCACAAGGCAGATTCGTATATTCTTCTGAACAATGCGATATGCAACAGACACACCCCAGCCTATAATAAGCCCCGAAAAGATAATAACATCAAAATTTTCAATATAATTGTCCGCCGAGGAAGTAAGATGAGAAAAAATTCTCACCGCACCTCCGAACAGGAATATAATTATCCCGACAACAGTCAGAAGCTTTGTTTTGTCAACTTTGCGAACCATATGCCACCCATCAGTTATTTCAAGTTTAATTTCAGCAACATAATTTTTTCAAAACACCAATGTTGCACACCATTTTATTACATAATAACACAATAAAACGGATTATACAATTCATATTTACCGCAAACTTAAACAAAAAAGTAAATAGTTAATCCCCAAAGTAACTTTCATGGTGGAACTTACTTTGGAAATTAACGCACTGAAATCTTCCTTGTTTTGGACTGTAATCAATCGTGGTATTCTTAACAAACTTATTAAACTACAAAAGGCACATAACCGAAAGTGATAACGGTTATGTGCCTTATCGTTTTTTTGCAATGCTGTTTTTTCACAGTCCACGAGTAAAATTTGTACCCTAATTAGATTTACACTATTCTCAAACTGCCAACACTCCTGCCGACTGGGAAATGCTGTTTTACTACCTTATAGATTTACACTATTCTCAAACTATACATCTGTAACTTATTCAGCAAAGCTCAGTTTTACTACCTTATAGATTTACACTATTCTCAAACTGTCGCCGAGTAGATTTTTTCGCTGAGGTTGTTTTACTACCTTATAGATTTACACTATTCTCAAACTTGTGGGAGCGTGGAATAAGGTATTCGAAGGTTTTACTACCTTATAGATTTACACTATTCTCAAACCAACGGCTTGTTGGCGGCACTTACTCCGATGTTTTACTACCTTATAGATTTACACTATTCTCAAACGGCTCAGGAAAGATATAACAAAGCTGTCGGGTTTTACTACCTTATAGATTTACACTATTCTCAAGCCTCAAACCTCAAATTGGGAATAAAATGCACCCACTATACTGTGCACGGCAAATCTATAAGGTTATTTTATAACATTTGTATAATGAATGTCAATAAAATTCGCACAAATCATTATCAATCACAACAAGGTGTCCCATGCTGTAATCCGGCTTGGATGTTTTCGTAATTACTACCGTTCTCCAACTCATCTAAATTTCCTCTTTTCTGATAACTTACATATGTAACAAATCAATCTTCTTCTCAAACAAACCTGTTACCGACTGATGAACAAGATAAATCGACTTTACACCTTTAATCTCCGACAATACGGAATTTGTGGAAACAACTCCCGCTTTTTTAGCTTCGTTGATTAAAATTAAGTCACCGGTAACAACATTTGAGTGAATAATTTTAAGAATTTCTGCAAGAACAAAACATTGTTTTCTTACATCCAGTTTTTCAAAAGCATCACGATGAGATGCAATTTTAACACCCATATCACCGAATTTAACCTTTAGAATTGTATCTGTCATTTTAAAAATTAGAATATCAAACAATTCAATATTCTCATCGGTGCTCACTTTGTCACGCTCTGTAATATTGTAATTTTCAGGCATGGAATTTAGCTTAACGACATTTCTGATATATTTTTCCGTATCATAACTAACTGTTAACTGCATAGCAGGTTTGTATACAATTTTTTTGCCGCCATTTGACTTACTGCTTATGTGCATTCTGAAACCGTCAATTTCAATGCAGGCATTATATTTTACAACGGGAATCAGAACCACAGGATTTTTCAAGCCAAGAGTTTCACTCAGATATTTTTCAGGATTTGCTTCATACCGAGCCTTAATGTAAGAATCAATTGCAACAAGCTGACGCATTTCTTTGCCCTTTTTGCCCTCGTATTTAACAAATGAAAAGTACGAAGATGCCGGCTTGTCATAACCTCCGTATTTACTGATATCCGAAAGCGGAGAGTTCTGTTTTAGAGAAACCTGACCGCTTCCTTTTTTCAGAGGATTCATCTTGAAGAGTCCGCCGTTCCTTGTTAAAGCATACCTTGTGAAGCGGATATTGTTCTTGTTCATAGTCTTTCTGACAATTTTGATTGACTTATTATCATCAATTGACCATGCGTTCGGTGTGTTAAAACTGAACATTTTGTTAAGACTGTATGTTTTAGTCTGCAAACCTTTTATAAATATGGATTTGTTGTGTGTACAGCGTTCGTTATACACATTGCCGACAACAATATTTAGATAGGCATCTTTTGCATGGTGAAAATCGTTTACTTCTCTGCATTTTAAGAAATCATATTCGTGTCTGAATTCAGAAACCGTTGACGCTTTTACATACACAATTTCAGTATCGGGATACAATTCTTTAAAAAGTGATGCAACTGCTTTTGTTGATTGAGATGTTTCAACAATCTGTCTTGCAATAAAATCTGAAAGTTCGCTGTCAGTAAGCTCAGTTGCCCTTGTAAGCCTCTCGTACTTTTTCTTGCTAATAAGACCTTTATCCATAAGCAAATGCCAGAAGCCTTTCATCTTTTCACGAATTGAACTGTCAAGCGGATATGTGTTATCCTTGTGAGCATTAACCTGTTTCTTTACAAGGACACGGTTATCAAGGCTGTCATCTTTAACTTTTGAACGAGGGAAAATGTGATCCACATCGTAAATGTTTTGATTGTACAATTCCGACAGATTTATCGGTTCTCCCGTGTACATACACTTGCCGAATTGAGTATAGTAAAAATACAGCCTGTCTCTTTTAAATTCATCATCAGGTGTTTTTTCAAGAGATTCCCAGAGTTCGCCCGAATCCTCACCGCACTTTTTATATAAATCTACAAGCTTGGTCTTTCTTGACTCTTTACGGCCTTTGTCGCCTTTCACACCGTCTTTTCTTGTCATCTCAACAAATATCTTTTTAGGTGCATGACCTTGAATTTTGTTGATTTCATGCATAATTTTCAAAGACTGATACACAGGGCGTTTTACCGCAGGAGAAATATAGAGATTCTCCACCATTTTCTCAAGGCTTTGCCCTGTCTGAATACCGTCAAGGTAGTTTTGTCTGCCCTGTTCAAAACCGTATTTTGAGCCAAGCAGCTCCATAAGATTATCATTTGTCTGCCATAGTGCATGGATAATGTTAAATTGCAACTCGCCTGTATTTTTATCGACATTATAAACTTCGGTAAGAAACTCCTTTGATAATCTTCCCCAATCCTTGTATTTGAGTTTAGAAATTCTCATTATATCTTCATCCGATAATTTTGAACCGAGCTGCCTTTTTAAACGCTTTCTTAAAAGTTTTTTATCATCGCCAAATACAGTTATAGCTTTTATAGCGTCCTCTTTTTCGCTGTCAGTCAGATTAAACTGTGACATTTCAATTGCGGAACGCATACTTGACTTAAAATCACCGTCAATGCCTGTGATATCAAAAGCAACACCTTTTTCGCTTTTTAGATAATTTAGCAAATCTTTTCTTCTGACCTTTTTATGCGTCATAAACAAGTCATTAAATATTGCCTGTTTAAGACTTACATCAGGCTTTTTTCCGTCAAGTCTTAAATTATTCAGTTCATTAAGAACCGTAAAAGCACTGTATAAAATCGAATTCTTAGGTATTACATCCTTCGTTGGAAGATATGTACATTTTGAAGTTAGATTATTTATAAAATTCTCTGCCGATTGCTCTATGTCAACAACACTGTCAAAATTCCACGGATATATTTTTTCATCACTTCTGACAAGCCACGATTTTAGGCTGTGATTATTCAGCGGACCTACATAATACGGTATTCTGAATTCAAAAATTTTGACTATCTTGTCACTTACAGAAATTCCGTTTTCATCTTTATTATTAAGAAATTCAAGATAAGTTGAAGCATTTTTCAGAATTGCTTTCAGCTCACTCCTATTCACCTGCATAGGAATAACGCCGTTATCTTTTACGACAATTTTCGGCATAAATGTGCCGTTTTCAATCTTATCAAACATTTCTTCATAGCCTGTTTTGTCAAGCTTTTCAAACTTTTTCTTCAGATATTTGCAAAATTTGTCTTGAGGATCTACATCAGGACGATATATAATAACACCGTTTTTACCGTTTTCTTTGTACTTTCCGCAATATGCCGTGTAGTTATCAAGCTTGTCCTTTGTAATTCTAAAGATTTCGCCATATAACGATTTACATCTCTCTTTAACGAAATCTTTGAGCATTTTCAAATCTGAACTATGTTCTTCGTATGTTTTAACTTTGGCAAATGAAATATACTTTTCACCGTTCAAAATATCTGCAAGAATTGCCCAGTCATAAACCGCCTTTGCTTTTTCGATAAGTGCAAACTTTTCCTGTAACAAATCACGGTATGTATTTTCATTATCGTCATAACCGCTTTCAAAGGTAATACCGTTTACCTCCTCACTGTCAAACGACTTATCACCGAACATATCGGAAAATTTAACCTTTCTGCCACACATCAAATCTATCAAAGCGGTTTCGTATGGATTATTTCTTTTACTATAACCGAAAAGCTTGTACGATTCGGACGATTTTGCAGTTTTCTTCAATGTTTTGTCCTTTAATATTTCTGAAAATCTTAACGAATCATTGCACTCAAATTCAATTTCATATTCTTCTTTTAAGTAAAGTTTTAAATCGTCAAAAAGAGTTTCAAACGAGGATTCACTTTCAAAATCAGACCCCATATTATCAAACAAGAAATGTCCCCTGTGTTTTATAATATGATGTAACGCAAGATATACAAGTCTTATATCGTGTGGTTGTGAGCTCTTAATCAATTCTTTTCTAAGATGATATATTGTGGGGTAGTCTGTATGGAATTCTTTATCGGTGTAATTACCGTCTGCAAAAACCGCATACGGAACATTCGATGATTTGTCATCAAGATACAGACAACTTTCTTTTAATCTCTGAAAAAAAGCATTATCAACTTTAGAAATTTCCTCATCAAAAAGCATTTGCAGCCATTCAATACGGTTTCTTTTTCTCAAACCTCTTCTTCGTGCCGATCTAAGAGTTCTTCTCTCGGCAGCTGAATTACTCTCCTCAAAGAGATCAACACCCCACATAGCATTGCCTTTAAATTTGCAAAGATTGTAATCTGTATCGGCTACTGCATATCCGACAGAATCCATTCCTATGTCAAATCCTGTATAATAATCGTCATTAAAATTCTTCATAAATTTCCTCCTTTTCTATTGACAAAGTATTTATTTTGTAATATTATTAAGATAATCTAATTACCTTATTGGATTTACACTATGAGTTCAAATAAAAATTCATTCTATCCGTTGCTTAGGCAACCATCACAGTGTGTGATTTGAGGATTCGGTTTTCCGAATCCTTTTCTTTTGTCTAATTTTAGCACATGCTGTAGTTATTTTCAATATTTTTAAGTTATTTTATCCTTATTTTTAGTATATTTTATTCAGTTATACAATTTCGGTATACTTTCTATATATTTTGCATAGTATAACATACTACTATCAGTATGTCGTATTATACATTTTTAAAATCAAAAGATTTCTGCCTCGCCAATTGCTTGCGGAGCGTAACCCTAACCCTCATCAACGCCCTTCTATTTCAAATATTGCTCTATAATTAAAAGTTAGGGCAAAAAAAAGAGCTGCAAATAAAAAGTAAAAAAAGTAGAGCATATTTTGCCAAAATCCGTTAAAAGAAATTGCTTAAAAACCTGAAACGGAGGACAAAATATGCTCTACAGATATTTTACAGAAAAGCTCTTAGGGTTCTGCTCGAATGTACTCAGCCAAAGACATCGAAGAACTTAATGCTAAAAAAATTGAGTATCCCGACGGCTCAATGCACACGCTGTATGAGGCAGAACAACAGCAAAGAGCTTTTGAACGCAAAATCAGGGCAACCAAAAGAACACTTGCCGCTTGTGATGAGGCTCTTAATAACCTCTCTGACGAAGAACTATTACAAAAATTAGAAAAAAATTTCAGTCACTATTCAAGCAAGTTGAAACGGCAGGAGTCAGAAATGAATAGCTTTTGTAAAAAAACAGGATTACTTCCCGACCGTTCCCGTCAACAGGCTTATGGTTTTGGCAGAAGTACTGCTCAAAAAGCTGTTTGGAAAAATAAGAAACAAAAGGTTGATGCGGTGGCAAATAGTGCTATTAGAAATACAGGCAGGGTTTTGGAGTTTAATAGCAAAGCAAGTTCTTATAAAAGTAGCGCCTAAACATTCCTTTTTCGTGAGTATCTTATATTATTTACTTCAAATTCAGCTTCTGAACGATAATGTTATTCCAATTCTTTGATTCCTACACTTTTCAAATACCGGTAAATTCCGTCATAATATTCCGGTTTTGCGGTCATGTCAGTTTCATCACCTGTCGGTACAAAAATAACAAATCCCTGTCTTGCCCTCGTCAGGAGGACTCTATAAGCGTTTTTTAAATAAAGAATATTATCTGCAGATTTTATATTTTGCCATTTTGTGCCAACAAATTTCAGATGTTTGAAATCACCATTTTCAAATCTTAAATCTGCATCCCAACAAACAATTGTCCAATCAAGTTCAAGACCTTGAATGTCAAATTCTGTTGCAGTTTCCTCTAAATGAAATGATGAACGAACATCGTTTTTACCGTTTAAAAACCAATTCGTGGCTTCAATTTTATTTTGAACCCATATACCGTATTTTCTGAGTCTTTTGGCGCCGGAGCTTGCAGTAAGCCCATATCTTTGCGATCCTTTTGCCTGACTTCTAACCCATAGTTTTGCTTTGTGTAGATTTCGAGTCACAAAGACAGGATAATCATTGTTAAACTGCTCATACAATCTTTTAGCAGTATCAATATCCACATCAAGAAGAGCCTTTACAAAATTTGAAACATTTTCACTTCTGAATGAACGTAATGAAACGGCTAAGTGCAAATCTTCAATTATGTTTACATTCATATTTTTCGTCATTTCGGCAAAATTATGCCCTTTGGAATATTCGTCATCAGTGATTTTATCGGAAATGTAAATGTCCCAGCTTGGATAATTATTTCTTAAAGAATCAAACCATCCATAAATACCGGCCGATTCACCCTTATTGATTTCTTGACCGCCACCGATTAAACATATTATTGTTGCCCAGTCATTGTGACGGTTTAATATACTAATCAGGAATTCAGGTTCTGACATATTAAAATCTTCAATGTGTTTCTTCTTTTTCATAAAATCAGTCAAATTTTGTTCGTCCCAGGCTCGTTGAGCTTCATCGAAAATTGCAACTTTTTCAACAGGAGGAGTATCAACAGATATTGCGTCATCCCTAAAATGATGAATAATTTGTATAAATTCTTTTACTTTCCTGGAGGCTTCTTTTCTTGAAATATTATTTCTCTTTGCATCATCACGAGCAAGTGCTTCTTGTAAAACATCAACAAGTGGTCCATTGCCCGAGAGAAATACAGCATGCTCATCTTCAGCTATTTTCTGCCTCTCTACAGCTATATTAAGACCTGCAAGAGTTTTTCCTGCACCCGGAACACCTGTAATAAAACAAATTGATTTTCTGTTATGAGCTTTGCTATAATCTATAATTTTATTGATCGCTTTAGTTGTTTGATTAAGATTTTTCGCACTTGCATCATTTCTCGAAATATCTTCAACATTGTGACCGAGATACAAGGCCTGTGCAGCCTCTATAATCGTCGGTGTTGGCATATAAAGTGAGTTAATCCAATCATCAGGTATTATTTCATCCTGAATAAATTTTAAAGAAACTTCTGTTATGTATTTGGCAATTTCGTATTCGTTGCAACAAATCGTTTCTAAAACATTATCTTTTGAAATCCGAATTTCTTGTTTTACGCTGTGAGCCTTAGTAGAAATTAAAATTGGAACTAAAAGTCTGTTATGACTTTCTTTGTGAAAACAACTTAAATCAAAAGCATAGTCAGTTACTTGTTCAATAGCATATGAAGGGTATTTCTTTTCACCAACTTTAAATTCTAACAGAAAAATTATTCCTTTATAAATAACAATATTATCAATTCGATTACCTATTCGTGGAATGGTATATTCAAATATAATATATCCATCTAAAAACTGAGATAACTCTCGCTTCAAAATTTCAATTTCCCTATTCCAAGTATTCTTTTGTAAGTCCTCAGCAGAAAACTGGTCATTCGTTGTTATTTCGCCAAATATACTGTAATTATCTTGATTTAGGAAACTTTGAATGTCATTTGAATAATATGAACGTTTTACCATTATGTATTCCTCATTTAAAATTAGTTATATGATTATCATAACATATATATGTATTATTGTCTAATGTATGGTTGAAAATGTCAATGTAATAAAAGATAGATTAAAAAGTTTGGCACCATGCCCGCGGTGATATTTTAAGATTTATAGTCAGGCGTATGTTCATAAACATATTAATTCTACAACAAAACAAGCGACAGCATAATTTCTGTCGCTTGTAATTATTATTCTATTTTCCGAATTTCCCCAACTATTGAAATTGAGCCAAAAGAAATGCGTATGGTTACAGAGATTTCAACCGCTTCCGCAACCGCATTCTACATATGTTCTCACTCAAATCAGCAAAAAACAATACAAAACAAGCGGCAGTTTAAACAACCACCACTTGTCAATTTCAATTATTCTGTTTTAATGCTACCCCAACTATTGACATAGAGCCTATAAGTAATTGAGGCTCATAGAAAAACTATGAGCCTCTTTTGGCTCCCCCAACTGGGCTCGAACCAGTGACATCATGATTAACAGTCATGCGCTCTGGCAAGTGTAGGAAAATAGTATTACAAAAATGAATAACAATCTCAATTTCAAAGTTCACTTGTATTAGTTTTATGTATTATTGTTTTACCACCATTAAATATTTTTTCAACAGATTTTCTCCATAATTCAGGTATACTGCTCCAGTCAGTCCAGTTATCTTGTATATGTTTATATGCAACAAATGGTTTATCGGATTTTGGAGCACTATATTCTAAAACATCCTCAATACAATTTTTTAGCACAACTAATTTATCATCATCACTTAAAGCATTTTTTATAGGTTCATTGAAACGCTCTGCACCATCCACTCCAAAGTCACCATCATGTATAACATATACATCTATTGTCATTGCTTTTAAATATTTTACTAAAGGAATGATTGCAGCTTTGCCACGAGCTCTTACAATATGCCAGTCAGATAATATTTGATTCTTTAGATCATATGGCATTCTGTTTATTGTTTCAGTCAAGACCACTTGTTCAGTGTCACCTTCTACGACTAAAACCTTTTTAACAAAAAAACATCTGGCAATTGACTCATCGATTTTTAAAATCATTTTTATATAATCTTTTGAATCTTCTTGAAGTTTTATAAATTCATCTGTAACATTAAACGGCATAGATTCAACTACTTCAGCTTTTCCATCTTCCAACATATCATCGTTTATAGTGGTCCATAAACTATTAAGTACTTGAGATGGCTTTTTGCTAATGTCAATCATATATGGCGAATGTGTTGTACAAACGATTTGATTATTAGTATTTTCAGCCAAATTATATATAGTGTCTCTCATTTTATTTATAGCATTTGGATGCAAATAAATTTCGGGTTCCTCAAATCCAATAATCAAAGGTCTTGTTTCAGAGTTATTTTTTCGATTATCTCTTAAACTTTTATACCTTAATAATGCAAATACTGTAGATCTGATAAGTCCTGTTCCCTGTAAATTGGCAGGTGTCGCAATATTACTATTCATTTCTATACGGAAAGTTGGCTTTATTACGCTATCTGCATCGCTCAAATTGGCTGATGTTGTAATTCCTGTACCGGGAAAAATTTCCGACACAATATCATTAAGTTCCACAATCATTTTAGAAATTTCGGTACTAGCATCTTCAGGATCCAATTCTCGGCTAAGTTTATCCAGATATTTTTGAGCCTCTTTATAATTCTCCGAAGATTCTCTTATTTCAGAAAATAATTCATTTAAGGTCTTTTGAAGTGTTCCTGATGATCCTGTTATCTCATCCTCCTTATCTTGTGCCGGTATAAGCAAATACTTTGGCAATTTACTTAGTACATTCTGAGGAATACCACCAGGGTTTTCTACCCATACTTCTTCCGATTCATCAAATTCATATATTTCATCTACTGAATCAAATAACCTTTTTTCTTTAGTTGCCAACTTTTTATTCTTATCTAATTGTTTTATTTCATCTGTTAAACTATCTTCATTTAAACCATTATCTAAATAATCTTGTACAGTTTTACATTCTTTAAAATTAGTTTTAATCTCCTTTTTAAATTCTTTGGTTTCAATTTTCGCTGCAGATGATCCAAATTTAAAAGTTTTTCTGTATATAAAACTCAGCCCAGTTTGACCATCAACATTCTCAGTAGATGGTATTACTCTACCCTTAAATCCCCTCCATGACTTTGCTTCAGTAGGTAAATCACAGAATTCTGCCGTCAAAATAATCTCGTCAACAATTCGTTTATTTTCTCCCTCAGCTGTGGTACATGAAAAATACTCATTTGGATTTACTTTTTGTTTATTATTTAACAAATAGTCTAAAGCATACAAAATACTACTTTTTCCCACATTATTCTCACCAATTAAAAATGTAGAATCAGAAAAAACAATTGTAGTATCGTAATGTTTTCTAAAGCCTTGAATTCTCAGTGAATGTAAATACATTTAGCAAGCCCTCTTCTGTAATTTTTTAAAAATCTGTAAAATATGTATTATTATTAACTTCTGCAGCGAATCAATTAACAAGTACAAAATAAACTATTTATATTTTTCTTTTATATGTTCTGTCACATCTGAAATTTCAGGAAAAAGTTGACCTCTGTTAATTGAAAACTTGTCCAGCTGTTTTAAAATTCCCTTTTTAGCTTTTTTATCTATTATATAAATTTGAATTTTAGTATGTTCTTTGTATCTGTATTTATTGACTACATTATCTGTTACATCAAGCAACCCACAGATTATAAAAGCACCATCTTGCTTAACAATTCTATCATTCTTTTTTTCAGCAAGAACAAAAAAGCAATTTAAAATATCATCTTTTAATATCTCATCTCTAAATGCAGGCTTTTCCAACTTTACTTCATGAAGCAGTCTACATGCTTTACGATTGAAATCATTTATGCCAATAGTTTTATCCTGTGCCCACATGAGCAATTTCTTCTTCATATCAGAATTAAATAGCGGTAAACTAGCTAATATCGAAACCGTATCGCTTTTTGGGTATTTAATTTCATCTGTTTTTACATTAAATATAATCAATTCGCCTTGACTATTAAAATTATCACAACATGCAAAATAGAGTGCTACCAAAGGATTTTTTGTAATATCTAAAAGTCTTGTGGGTAATCCATAGTGCTGCATTTCTACTAAATAATCAAGATGGGTAACGCAATTTGCAAACGAATCCGGACACTCTATTACGGTTTCATTGTATAGATCACACTCATGCTCATACCAACTATTTAAACGCATTACCGAAGGAAGTAAAACATAATTCACATCAGAGTGACCTCTATAATATATACTGCTTTCAGATTTTCCAATTGCTTGTATTATTTTATTTGCTTTATCAAATGAAGTTATTAGATTAATCTCTACTTTGGATTTTATGTATATAATAGTCTGAGCAAATGACAATTTATCTAATTCAAAAGAACGGCTAAGTTCTCTTAACATTTCTTTTGTAGCCGCTATTCGTTCTTCAGCCTTACTATAAATTCTATAAATCCAATAAACTATTGCTTTTGCTTCAATAGCATTTAATTCTATTTTATTATTATAATAATCTGAATTGTTTTCTAAAAAAGAACTCCAGTATTTGTTTGCAACATCTAATTTCGGAAAGGAATTCTTATAAAGATAGGTAAAAGGTGATTCCATCGCAGACAAAGAAGTGTAAATCTCATTTTTATTTATTCTTGCAAATATATACTCAGACATATCACAATAGTAATCCTTTTTGAGTTTATTAATACATACAATTTCAAATGCTTTTTTAATAATTGGGCTTTCTGCAAAATTGTTAGAAAAGAAAAACGCCATAAACAATCTCCTTTAAAAAAATAAAAAACATATTTATAACGAATCTCATATCACACTTTACATGATTATGAGATTTTTGTTAATCTTCACCATAATCGCTATGATTGTGTTCTTTTATTTAATACAATAATTTTTCCTCTCTCGCTACACATCTCCGACAAATGAAGGATAACTATTAATTATCTGAGAAAGGATAAAAATATGTATAATGTTCAAAGTTACGGTATCAACCACAATGTTTCATGGAATCTTGCAAATACTACCGGATACGAATTTGAAGATAAAATATATAAGATTGCTTTGAAAGAGTTAAAACAATATCTTTTAGAAGATAAAATGACTGTTGAACAAACATGTCGATCAAATGATGGAGGAAAAGATATTGTTATAATCAGTAAAACTGATTTTGTACTATTTGGAATATCATTTGAACTGGAAGGAAAAGACAAAATAACTATATATTTAGAAACCAAAAGTACTGATAAACAGTTGAGATTTGAAAAGGTAATTGGAAATATTGTTAGAAGTAAGTATGATAAAATAGATTATTTTGCTTTAGTAACAAACTCTACTATAAATCCAAATGCGTATTATTTATTTGAGCATGAATTTCCTGACAGTACACAGTTCGTTTTGATAGACCAGTATTTTTTGGCCAAAAGTATAAATAGCAAACATTTAGACATTTTTGGCCGCGTTCCGGAATATATGCCGCAAAATGATAATAATGATAATTTTTATTTAGAATACCAGATAACTCCTTATTCTCATGATGGAGAATCCGGATTTGAGATAACATTTATGTTTAGAAATTATAGTTTTGAGGAATTTAATTGTAAGCTAAGCCTTGCAACTAATGTCAATTGGAGCATGGCGGAAAGAATATTAGAATTTATTATTCCTCCAAATTACGGAGTATCAAAAAAGATACATTTAAAAAATGATAATTCTGATGAATTTAATTCGTTAATGTTTAATCTTGAGAAAAATTCACACGATTCTTTGTTAAAAGTTCAAAGTATAAATCTAAGCGAAACATTTGAACCTCCGTTTGTGAGTGAAGAACGAAAAAATATATGTACTAACATTATAAAAAACATAAAAAGACCAAACGGAAATAGAATGTTCTTTTTATGGGGAGAATCAGGAATTGGAAAAACCCGAATTGTTCGCAGAGTGTTTGACGAAGTGAATAATTCGTTATTTGATATATTTGAGTGTCATGTTAAAGATAATAATCAAGATACTATCAACAAAATTATTGAATTTCTGAATAAAAAAGAATATACCTCAAAAGAACAATGCAATTTGTATGAATTCGCCGATGTTATCAAAGATTGTGATAATCAGATAAAAACAGCGGTTATATTGATTGATGATTTTCACTATGCAACAAAAAAGTTTTTGGATCAGATAAAATCAATTAATAATAATATTAACCAGTCAGTAGCCTTTATTATATGCGGAAGAACAGATTATAGTTTTGGTAATAGTGATTATTATTCATTTGTGAATTGGTCTAATGATAATATGAAACGCAATGAGAACTTATGGGAAATAGAACCGTTAAAAGATGATGAAACAAAGAATTTAATAAAGGCGATGATCAAAGGTTTACCAGAAGAAGCATTAAACATTCTGTTTGATAAAAGTAAAAATAATCCTTTGTTTATAGTACAATATATAGAATACTTGATTGGTGAAAAGCTTGCTTATATAGTAAATAGAAATACTGTTGGAATTATTGATCTATCTAAGTTTAACACCAAATGCGATATTCCCTCCGGAATTTCAGAAATTTATTGTTCAAGAATTAAAAATCTTAAAGAAAGTGAAGAAGAAGGTGAGGCATTGTTAAAAATTCTCCTAATATTAGCTGCGTATAAAGGAGAAATTTCAAGTGATATAATTTATGAATTTTATGATGACTATACATTAATTCCTATTCTTGTAAAAAAAAGATTTATCGTTTTTGAAAACGGTTTTTACAGATTTGTACATGAAAGCCTGATGATCTACTTTCAGCAACTTCTAAAAAATAAATATACAGTAGAAATTTCAAGGTATATTCTATCAATCAGTGATGATATAAGAAAAACATTCAGTTCACATCAACTGGGCAGATTATTGAACTGGAGTGGAGATAAGAAAAATGCGGCCGAACAATTCAGAGATATAGTAAGTGCAATAAATAGTGTTGATAATATATCGAATATAAGAATTGATACAAACATATATGATTACATATATGATGTGTTTGATGTTTACAAAGATGATGAAGAAAATGTTGAATTCTTGAAAAAACTTTTAGAAACAAGAATCTATATAACTTTACATCATATGCAGCCTTATAATGCCGCACTTGAATGCAATTATTGTTTAAATTTAATTTCAAATAATAATATTCTAAAAGGCGAAAAACATTTGTACAATTGCATTATGGCTGAAAAGGCACACTCCCTAATGAATTCAGGAAAAAATTTTGACGGATATTTAGTACTTAACGAACTTCAATCAAAATGGATTGTGAATAATAAAGATTTTGATAACGAAGCCCTTTTTGATATGTATGATAGATTGTTAGCTTCATATATTAAATTTAATTGTTTTAATATAGCCAAGAATTATGCTAAATTAGAGATGAATATTGCAAAACAAAATAAGGATATGGAAGCTATTGCACATCGAACACAATCAAAGCTTTACTATCTGAATGATTATAATAAGTGCATCTTCCATCTTGACAAGGTGGATAAAATCATGGAAACACACCTTTCAGATAGAATAAAAATCAATAATCAAATATACAGATATATCGTAGAACTTACCTATGATAAAATTGATGATTATGATCAAGCAAGGAATACTCTAAAAGAAATTATTGATTTATCCCAGAAAAATAGTTTTAATCGTGCAATTATTCAAGGAAATCTTGTGTTAGCTGCAATTATGATAAAAAACGGAAGTAAAGATGATGTAAAAGTTGCGCTACAACTGATTGATTCAGCAATAAACAATAGTGTTATTTTTAGCATAAACGGTTATTTATGGCAATTGTATAATCTTAAAGCTATTTGTCGCAGTAAATTAGGGGCTAAGTCAGACGAAGTTATGCAATTGTTTAGAACTGTATTTGAAATATTAATTAACCAAAGCTTAAATTTTATTGGAAGTAAAGATTTGTGTTATAGTAATATACTGGCTATAAGTAATGTAGGTATATTCTTTTATCAACATTCTTCCGAAGATAGTTTTAACTCCATAATGTCTGAGATAAAATATTTTGGTGATATAACTATCGATGATCAAAAATATCGTACAAACCGATTGAAGATAAATGAAATACGTAATCAATATATGAGAGCGGAAAAAAAGGAAGTGCTTTTTGTTAAAAAACAACCTAAAAATATTCTTAGAGATAATGAAACAGGATTTTTTATTGCTTTGACATAGTTTTTTTGTCTATAATAAAGTTGCCAATAACAAGAATGTCTATATCTGTAGTTAAAAAGGTATTTATAGCATCAAGTGGTGTCTCAACAATTGGTTGTCCTGCCACATTAAATGAGGTGTTCAATACTATAGGAAAACCATTGATTCTCTTTAATTCTAACAATAATGCGTGCAGAAATGGATCCTCATCTTTTGAAATTGCCTGTATCCTCGCGGTATTATCTATATGAGTAATTGCGGATAACTTTTTGCGATATTCCTCTTTAACAGTGGTTGCTAAAAGCATATATTTTGATGAGCATTTCAAATCAAAATATTCAAATTGATCTTCCTCGGTGACAGTTGGCGCAAAAGGTCTAAAAGGCTCACGATGTTTTACTCTATTGTTTAAAATATCTTTCATATTTGGGTTCGTAGGGTTAGCTAAAATGCTTCTATGGCATAAAGCACGAGGTCCAATTTCAGTCCGTCCTCTGTGCAATGATACAATTTTATTTTCATTAATATAATTCGCTGTTAATTTTATTAATTCCTCATCAGTATGCTTTTCATAATTTAGATTATTTTGAATTATTACTGATTCAATAGTATCATTGTCATATGATAACCCTAAATAAGGTAAATCTATTTTAAATGGTTCTTTATAACCGAATTCTTGAGTATATGCGTAGTATGCGCTGCCAAGGGCTTGTCCATCATCACCGGCGGAAGGTAATATAAATACATTATCTATATCACATTTTTCTAATATTTTGTGGTTAGTTAAACAATTTAAGAATAAACCACCTGCCAAGCATATATTTTTTATTCCGTATTTTTTTGTGTAATTATTTATAATTGAAACAACCACATTCTCAATGAAATTTTGAACTGTACTTGCAATATCTCCACGTCTGTCATATAAGAATTCTTTAAAGCTTTTTTTCGAAAACTGTTGCATGATATAAAACTCTTTAATCATATCTTGATAATTTAATGAAAAACTCAAATTATCATAATTTATATTCGAGTAATCAATTAAAGGAATTCCATAAGAAGCTAACCCCATAGTTTTTCCCTCTTGGCCAAATTTAAACCCAAGCAAATGAGAAATTTGAGAATATTTTCTGGCAAGACTCATTTCTAAATTTTGAACATGTTTTGGCATAAACGGATAAATATGATTTATTTCATCTCTTATATGTCTAACAGCCATATTTTGAAGTCTTTTATCAATGACCAGCAGTTTACCCTTTTTTGCAAAATAAACGGTTTCAGCTTCTTGCATTGATTCGAAAAAATCACCGCCACCGTCAAAAACAAACACTAAAGCATTATCATATCTGGAAGAAAAATATGTAGAGTACGCGTGTGCATCATGATGATGTACAAGATAAAATGGTTTTTCGTCGCATTTATAATGATAAAAAAACTCTTCTTTGTACAGATTATATATGTTCATTCCTTCAATTGCGACAGCAGACAAACCTATTACAGAAACGTCGTTTATTTTAATTCCGGTATAATTTAGCAAAGCATCAATGGATGCATAAGGAATCTTTAAAGACTGTGAATGCTTTATTCCATCTAAGCGTTCATTAGAAATTGCTGCTAATACTTGACCGTTTTTTATTAAGCATGCCCCCCTGTCGTGTCCAATATGTATTCCAAGTGAAATATGTTCCATAATTAACTCCTTTATTTTTGATAATTAATAGTTATCCTCTATTCATTATCTTTAGCCAAAGTCAAAATACATTTCTGCCAATGAGAAAGAACTACACATCTTACATCTAACGAATGTATATATGTGTAACACTTGTACAAGCAACCCTCATCCTAAAAATGTAGTATTAAACTTAACTAAGCCTATATTTGAGGTAGATAATATAAAAATATTTATAATCACCCTTTATGGTGTCAATTATAACATAATTTGACAAATATTTAAATAACTTTTACGCAAATCAGTTATAAAATTTCACATGGTATTTTTATGTATTTTGCATAATAGAATCTTGTTCACTGCTTTATAAACATACTTTTATGCAAAATAAATCTAGGCATTTGAATAGACTTTCTTTGTTTTCTATTGCATAATAATTTTATTAAATATAAGGAGCTATATGCGATGGAAATAAAAAATATACAATCAACTGACCTGACAACCAATTATCTAAAATTTTGCGTTTCAAGGAAAAATCTCGATCAAAAAACGATAAAATCATACACCATTGATTTAAGGCAGTATTTTGAATTCACTATGGAATCTGCTATTGAATGGACAAACAAAAAATCCATTGAGCAATACATTGATTTACTGCATTGCAAGTACAAACCTAAGAGTGTTAAACGAAAAATCGCTTCGCTAAAAGCATTTTTTCACTATCTTGAAATTGAGGAACTTATTGATATTAACCCTTTTCATAAGATACAAATCAAGTATAAAGAACCCTTTATTCTCCCAAAAACTATTCCCATAAATAATATTGAGCAAATTATTAGGTTTGCTTATCTACAACTTACCAAAGCTAAAACTGACTATACTAAGAAAGTTGCTCTGCGGAATACACTCATACTTGAGTTACTGTTTGCCACCGGAATGAGGATTTCAGAATTATGCACACTCACGACTGAACAAATTGATTTTAATGATTACATAATCAAAATTTACGGAAAGGGCTCAAAAGAACGCCTGATTCAAATCTGCAATCAAAATGTTCAGGAGTTGCTCAAAAAGTATAATCAATCATTTAAATTTGAAATAGCAAACAACAAATTTTTCTTTATAAATAGACTCGGCAACCGTCTATCTGAACAATCTGTTCGTAATATGATTACCAACTATGCAATCGGTGCGAAAGTGCCACTGCACATTACTCCGCATATGTTTCGTCACTCTTTTGCAACTCTACTGCTTGAAGAAGATGTTGACATAAGATATATTCAGCAAATGCTGGGTCACAGCTCCATTACCACAACGCAGATTTACACACATACGAGCATTAACAAACAAAAAAACATTCTTTCTGCCAAGCATCCGAGAAACAAACTAGAAATCGGGATATAATAAAAGCCTTGCGAGCGTTTTAACTCACAAGGCAATCAGAATACTTTATTCATTTTTATCAAAATCATTTTCTATTACATCGGAAATAAGGTTTGAAAAATCAACAGCATTTTTTGAAGTAATAACAGGTTTTCCTGTTCTTTCCTCAATATCTTTTCGTGCATTTCCGGCGACTTCTCCGCCCTCTTTTGCAACACTTCTGTTTTCAGAAAAAGACTGAGGATTCTTCTCTTTGGAAATCTCGGTTGTAGTAGCTTCTGCCAACATATTTAGAACCAATTCAAGCGTACTCATATTATCTCTCAAATTTTCCTTTTTAAGTCCTTTGAGATTTTTGTACTGCCGAGTTGTCATTCCTGACCAAGCTTTTGTAATTTCATCAGTCAGAATTGCATATTCTACACCCTGCTTAACGCCATGAGAATCCCATTCATCAGTAAGCTCTTTTCTTACCTGTATAGCCTGAAGTCTTTGATTTATCCACTCCCTGCTATACCCTTTTTTCAGATATGTTTCAAGGGCTCTCTCTATGGTAAGTTCAGGGTCTATGGTTTCATCAATCCTCTCACGCCCTACTTCTGCAAGCCACATTTTGAAAGGTTCTGCTTTTGGCGACGGGATTGACTGTATTAATCTTAAAAGCTGTTCTGTATTTGCAACATCTGTTTTGTAATTTTTACCATCCTTAGGAGATTGCATTTTCAGTTGTACGATATTTTCGTACAACTGGTTTGCTCCTTCAGCTTTAAGCTTTCGCTTAAGATCGCTCCAGTAACGACGAGGTTCGTTACTGTCAGTCAGAACTGAAATTACATCAACTATGGAAAAATACCATTCTTCTTCCGACTCATTCCACGCAGTACGAATCTTTTTATCTTCAAAAATTTGTATCTTATTTTCTTCGCTCATATATATTCACCCACTTCTAACCTAAAATTATTATAGCAGACTGAGTTTACAAATTCAATCTATTAGGCTTTATAGAGATAAGAATTGTTCATAATTAAGGTCGAATATAATCTCTAATTCATAACCTCGTGATACTTTCACTTCTCTTATGAGCTGACAAGCTATCATTTTCTTCTGTTCCATTGTGGAGTTATCAAACTCATCAGCCCAAGTTCTGAATTGTGAGTAATAAAAATCAAGCTTACCCATCGCATTTTGCTGATTGGCAAGCTTGAACTTTATATCACTTAATTCAAATTCTTTTTTATGGAGTAAATCGTTTGTATTATCAATAGAAGCTGACAGTATATCGGGAGTGAATCGGCTTTCGCCGAGTAGCGAGCGTCCTATTTCTGCGGATAATTCAACAACCTGTCTTTTTAGTTTTTCAATTTCTTTTTCAAGCTTTGTCTGCTTTCTCCTATACTCCGATATTTCGGATTTGTAGCGTTTTTCCAGTGCTATATCTTTTGGCGTTGATTTGATTTTGGCGAGATAATCTCTTAATGTTGCAAGCACAGCACCGTCAATTCTGTGCGCTACATAAGCCGACTGTCCGTCACATGCACCTCTTTTCATCGCTTTATTGGTACATATATACCTCTGTCTGCGAACTCTGTACTGACTTCCGTCTGCCCTGTCGTATCTGTCGATATAGCTTGTTGATACCATCTTCTGACCGCAGTGGGCACAGTATATATTTCCCGACAGCAATGTACTGCCTTTGGTAGTCCTTGCTATCTGTTGCTTTTCCTCATTCTTCGATGAGCGTTGTTTCAGTATAAATTGAGCTTGGTCGAAGATATTTTCATCAATGATATGAAGTCTTTCTATGTATGGGGATTCAACACCGCCTGATACTAGATAGCCACAATATAATCTGTTCTTAAGAATACGATTAACCGTATTACATTGAAATTTGCTGTTATTATGGGTTCTGATTCCGTGACTGTTCAGATAGTCAGCCATTCGATATGAACCATAACCCTCTTTAACTGTCATCTCGAATATCTTCTTGACTATCGGAGCTTCATCATCGTCAACGACTATGTCCATAAGTTCTTTTCCCTTTTTATTGACTTCACCGCTTTTTATAAGTTTGTAACCGAATGGTGCAACACCTCCGGTAAATTTGCCGTCTAACGTCATTTGGTTAAGGCGAGTTTTAACACGTGCTGACGTTTTCTGACTCTCACCGTTGGCTTGCCAAAATCGTATGTAATTCATAAGCTTGTCCACATGATTATCCATACGCTGTTCGCCCTCGTTAACGCTCCACACATCTATGCCGTGCTTGATAAACCATTCAACGACAAACGGGGTTTCATCATCAATTCTGCCTATTCTGTCAAACATAAAGACAAGTAGTACATCGAATTCTTTCTTTTCTGCGGCGGCTTTCAAATCCTGAATAGCATCTCGGTCGCTTGCCGAAACCTTAAATCCCGACACGCCCTTTTCCTGAAATTCTTTCAGAATTGTCCAGCCATTGTGCTCTGCGAATTCTCTGCACGAGGTTTTCTGCATTGGAATATCATCTTTATCAACCTGACCTTTGGTTGATACTCTGTACAAGCAATATACTCTTTTCATTTTATCACCCTTTCATACGATTTTTGCAAACCAACAATACTACATAATTTTTATAATATCCAGCGAAATCCAAAATTAAATTGAAAGAAATTCAGCATCCAATCAGAGATTTCATTCTGTTCTCAAATGTATCCAAAAGATTTTCGAGAATATTCCTTTCAACATGGTTATTTCTGTTTTTAGAAAAGCAGATTGTGACCTTGCAGTCGTTTATAACAGATTCTATTCTGTGTTCTGAATCAATGTTATTTTCATTTATATAGTTTTCGTTCAAATTATCACCTGTTCCTTATTTTTTGTCATCTATATTATCTTTCATCTGCTCATCAGCTTTTGCCTCTGCATTGCACAGGCACATAACGCAAACGCCGATAAAAGCACCGACAAAAAGACCAATCATAAATCCTAACATTTTAACACCTTCTTTCAGTAATTTTCTTCTCTTAGGACGTTTGTCCATTAATTTTTCCTCCAATCAATCTGAATCTTTTAGTAATTCAGGTTGTTTGGAGGATCTCTGTTTCTATATTTCATCATGCCCTTCCATTTTCAAGTAAAAAGGGCATAAAAATACCGACAAGTATAGAAAGCTATTACTTGTCGGTATTCTATCATACGCTATTAAATGTCTTTATCCTTCTTGCTATCACAAAATTCATTAATTATATAGTTATTAACATAAAACTTGCCTTTGACCCCTATTTCTTTTCTTATATTACGGAAGCACTTCTCAGTTTTCACTCGTATATTATCATAAGCAGTTACAGAATTTGAACATTCCTGACAAACTTCAACAATATCCCAAATTAAACTTATCGAAATTGTATTTGCAAGTTCAGAATAATTGTCTTTCAAAAAATCCTTTAAAGGACTTACAACATTTAAGGATTTTCAGCTTTAATGTTACTGTTTGTATTCTCTTTATGAATAGAACTTTCATTTACTAATAATTCAACTAATATATTGCTAAGCTTTGCATATAAAGCTTTATTTTCCTCAAAAAGCGTTTTTCTTAGCTCATCCTCTGTTTTTCGTTTATCTGTTATATAATTAATAAATATTGGAACAACAACTACGGAAAGAATTCCACCTACTATTGATGCAATCCAAACTCTAACATCCTCAGGGCTTTGCCAAAATACAATTGCTGTCGGCACAATAATCATAAGTAAGGCTAATACAATGATAGCTATGTAACTCAATATCAATACTTCATTAAATAAACTGAAAATAATATTAAAAATTTTCCTTAGTTTAGGATTTTTACTTTTTTATCTTATTTATTCGGTTAATCATACTTATATTCTCCAATACTATAATTTTAAATTCACTTTATTTTTTAGTTTTAATTCTATAGTCTAACAAAAAGTAACATATAACAAAATTCCAGCTAATCAAAAATATTATTGTCAGCCACAGTGACGCTGTAAATGTTCTAGAGAACAGATTTACAAGCATTTGATTTCCTGTTAGGCATTGTGAGTTTAGTGTTTGTGCATTGTCGACAAGCACATTCAGGTAATTTGAAAGGTCAAAAATGTTATCATTCGGTATATATTTTGATGGGATAAAAATGCTGAAATCACAAATATTAAATACAATCAAAAGCACGGCAGGTATTCCTGCAAAAATAAGCACAAGTGCAACATATTTTAACGGAATATTTTTTAGCGATTTCAGAAAGTAGTTTAATTTGAGATTTTCTTTTATCTCCTCAAAAAATTTTCTACTGAACCTATACCACAACTTCAATGCAATAATGCTAAATCCGATAAATATTGCAAGGTATAAAATATGTTCAAATGACGAGAGCGTTTGATTTTTCTCATTCAGATTAACCGAATAATACTGCGGCAAATCCATTTGCTCAACCATTGCTCCTGTATATACCGAGTTATCGTAAACAATCATATCAACCGTTCTGTCACCATAATTTTCGGATGTTGTATATGGAACATACACTCTCTGTTTGTCGTCAGCAGAAAACTTATTTATTAAACTTTCGTTTTCACATATCACACCGCAAATTGTATATTGATTTCCGTCAATGCAAATCTTTTTACCGACTGCATCTGTTGTAAAAAACAGTTTGAGAGCAAGAGAACTTCCAATTATTGCAACCTTATCTCTGTTATCTATGTTTTTGGACGAAATATTTTCGCCGTTAATTTCTGTCTTATAATCCGAAAACCAGTTTTCATTCACAAGTACCGTAGTTACGGTTTCTTCCTTAACTTTTGTTTCTTTACTCTCGGAACAAAAAGCTATGCCTTTGTCAGTAATCCGTTCAAACAGCTTTTCAAGTTCAGAAACCGTTTTTGGAGCAGTTTCGGAATTTTTATCATAAGTTAATTGAGTAACATCAGGTAATTGCCCTTTTGCATTTTCAATAATTATAATATTCGCAATAAAAACGCTCACAGTCAGCAACAGCAGTAACAGAAACGAAACAATTTTTCTTTTGCTCACACTGTTTCCTCCTCAATATAAACACTTGAACCGTTTTCTATACTCTTGGTTGTTTTATATACAACTTGACTGTCGCCAAAAAGCGAGTCCGATGTCACCTCGCAATACAGCTCGTCACTGTTACATATATCCACCGAAACCTCTTCAACTGTTGCATCACCGTTTTCGGTTTTATTTATAACAAATACTATTCCCGTATTGCCTGCCCCATCCACCGATGAAACAGGCAAAAGATAATGTGTTTTCATATCATTTGAACCTGCGGTATCGTCAATTACACCTGTTTGAACCGAAACCACTTTGACCTTTGGAAGAAGCATATTATTGATTGTTTTTGAAAAATATGTAAGTAATGCAATCACAATAAAAAATACAATTGAAAATTTCAACACTACGCTCTTTAGCTTATCTTTTTTCATAAAAGCCTCTCTCCTATCCCTTATCAGTTCCGACAAACGGCGAATCAATATCCCTGTGTCCGTAAAGATAAATAAGCAATGCAGGAATCATAAATATAACTCCGCAGGCAAATATTATGCCGTAATCCGAACTACCAACATCAGTAAGCGTTACGGAAAGCGGATACATACCCTCATTATCAAAATAAATCAGCGGTTGTTCAACTACATTCCAATTATCAATAAAGCAGAGCAACGCAAGTGTTATGAGTCCGCCCTTAATCTGCGGAAGAATAATATTAGTAAATATCTTCAAATATGACGCACCGTCAACTCTTGCCGCCTCAATTGCGGAATCGGGAATGTATTTTATACTTTGCCTCAAAAGACAAATTCCGAATGCAGAAAAAGTTCCGGGTAAAATTACCGCAAGAAAATTATTCAGCAAATTCATATTTTCAAGAATCATATAATCAGGAACAAGTGTTACCTGCAACGGCAGAATGAGCAAAATTATATATATGAAAAACAGCTTGTCCCTGAACGGGAATTTCAATTTTGCAAAAGCAAAAGCCGCCAATGATGATACTGCAACCTGACCGATTACTGTCGGAAAAGTACAAACAACCGAATTCCAGAACTTTAACAAATACTCGGGTTTTCTGAAAAGAGTCTGATAAAACTGCTCCAAAGTTGCCATATTCGGAATCATATTGAGTTCTTTATATTTTCCGTCAGAAAAATTGAGCATATCGCTTACCTGTGAACCTGTCATAAATGAACAAGCAAGCATATAAATGACAGGAAACAAAAACAGCACAGTTACAGCAATCAACAAAATATATTTTAGTATTTTCATAACCGTATCTTTCATAACAAACCTCTCAAGAATAGCTGTGTTTCCTTTCAAAGCAGAAGAAAATAAACAGCACTATAATTATAAACAGCGATAAGACAATTGACGCCGCCGACAATCTTGGATAGTTGAGATTGTAATAATTGTTGTTGATGAAATTCTGCAAAAAATACACATTGGTGTTTGGATAATCGCCAAACAAAGCAAATACCTCACGGAAAATTTTAAATGAATAAATAAGCTCCATCAGAAAAACAAAAAATGTAGTTGGAGCAATCATAGGTATAGTAATTTTAGTTACAAGCTGATGAGCTTTTGCACCGTCAAGCCTTGCGCTTTCGTAGAGAGATTGCGAAACATTGGCAATGCCTGCCGTAAAAAGAATCACACAAAATCCGCAGTACTTCCACACATAAATAAAAACGATCATCACCATAGACCATTCCGAATTAAAAAATTCAACAGTATTAAATCCAAGTGAATTAAGTAATCCGTTGATTGCACCGTAATCATCAAAAACCAATTGCCACACGCAAATCAGAGATGCAATCGGGACTACAACAGGAATAAGCAATGCACTTCTGAAAAAGGAAGATATTTTATTAAAAGAATTAAGAAACAACGCTATCAAAAACGAAATCACCATTAACAACGGTATCGCCGTAACTGTAAATATGCCCGTGTTTTTAAGTGCAAGCAAAAATGTGTTGTTTTGAAAAAGCTGTATGTAATTTTCTATGCCCACAAAAGTATCGCCGACATACAGGCTTTTGGTAAAACAAATTATGTACGGCACAATATAAAACACCGCTATGCCTAAAAAAGACGGCAATATAAACAGGTATGCTGCTATATGTTCTTTTTGTTTTCTTGTTAATTTAGATTTTCTCATAATTTATTCCTACTCAGTCAAATAAATTTCCGTTGCCGATGTAAGCTGACGAATAAACTTATCCTTTGATATACCTTTATTTATATAATTGTCAACAATGTCACCGATAACATTGTCATTATAATATGAATGTGACACATCTTGGTACAAAGTGCAAGCGTTTACATTATCGGCAATGTCAATGTATGCTTTCATAAAATCGTTGTCAATCCCGATAATTTTATTGTTATCATCCGTTCTTGAGCCGGCAACAAGCTTAGCATTATCGTAAACAGATACATTCACAGGAAAACTCAAACTTCCTGATGCTGTTGCACCAATTTCTTGAATTTCATCACTAAGAGTATATTTTATAAACGCAAGTGCTCGCTCCTTTAGTTGCGTATTATTATTAATTGCATATCCAACCTGTATGTGTGCGGAATTAACATCTTTGCTTTTTGTCAATCCACGAAAGACTACAGGTGTTTCATTTATAGATTGATAATAAGAATAACTTCCTGCCATCAACGGAAATGACCGATTTATATACAATCCGTCAAACAATTCATTTGTATTGTTTTTTTGAGAAATCGTCAACATCTGCATCATTACATCTAAATTATCTTTAAATTCATCGGTATCAAAATACACAGCTTTATTTTCAAAATCAACATAGCTGTTTAAAAATCTGCAAAAGAGTTGCATTGGATAATCAAACCACAAAAAATCCGACAACTCATTAGATACAAATGAATAGCCTTCATCATTTAAAAAAAAATTTTCAAATACATCTGAAAAATTACTGTATGTCAAAGAAAAGCCGTTATTTTCTTTGATATCGAAATTTTTCAATCTTTCTTCTGTAGATACCAATACATCAACTCCATAAAACAGCGGTACAATATATAAACCGTTATTATAAACTCCTGCGTTGAGTATGTTAACGTTATAATCATCAAGATTTATTGCATTTGAAGAATTATCATCTTTTAGCAAATCATAAATATTCATTAATGAACGGCTTTCAATTAATTTTTCAAAAGGCAATTTTTGACTAAGTGAAATAATATCAGGTCCACTTCCTGCCATAATTTCAGTTGATATCTGCGTTGACATTTCTTGTTCAGAATTAAATTTAACTATCTCAATTTGGAAAGACGGATTATTACTGTTTATGCAGTATTTATTGTGTTTTTCTATAATCCAAGACAGAGAGTCTTTATCATTTAATGTGTAATAAACAAGATGATTTTGTTCGCTGTTATTTTTTATTGCACAACTTGAAAATGAAGTAATTATTATAACACTTAAAAGTATAGCTAGTATGACTTTAATAGATTCATGTGTTTTAAATAAAAAGCGTGTGAACATAATTATATTTTATCCTTATCCGTGTATACTTCCATCAGGCCAATCATAGTACTGACCATTTGACATTTTTGAGTTTTTAGCTGATGAGTAAGCTTTGCTTAAATGCTTTGAATAACTTGAACATTTACCTGAAACTGATGCAACATAATATGTACCATTTTTAAGGCAACGACCAATGGTAATGCGCGAACATCCTCCATTTATTTCTTTTCATACTACCCTCTTATATCTCTCATACACAAGAAAATTTCTGTAAGTTTTCTATTACATATAATAAAATTTTAACATAATCTATTCCTTCAAATAAATCTCAGTTGCTGCTGTAAGTTGACGAATAAACTTTTCATTTGAAATATCCCCGTTTAAATATTTATCAACTATATCACTGATTACCGAAGAATTAAAATAAGTATCCGATAAACAATTAAAGCTATATAAGTTACATTTTGTTATGTTGTTTATAATATATTTATAATCTCTTATCGCCGCACTTTCAGCAGTTTCAACAATAGCTTTTTCTTTATCACTAACAATTATATCTTCAAAATCTATTACTTCATCTATTGAATCAATGCATTTTTCCATAGCATCGCTGTTTACAGGCAAATACATACATTCTTCACTCATATTTTTTTGCACATCACAGGACAAACAGTACTTAATGAAAGGCAGTAATTTTTCTTTATTTTTACAATTATCATTAACGGCAATACCAACATCTGTAGAGGCAGAAATTGAATCATCATCCATATTGTAATTATTTACAAACACAGGAGTTGATCCTAAATATTTTAAACACGAATATGTCCTTACTATACCACTAAAAGCAGGCATTTCCTTATATAAAATAGAAGCACCATTATTTATATTTTCATATAAAAAATAATTAACATTTTCGTCGGTAGTGTCATTCTTAATCAAGCTATAGATAGAATCCAAATCTTCCGAAAACTTATCGCTGTTAAATTCTGTATTTCCGCTGTTAAAATCTATATATTGATCTAAAAACGAATAAAAAAAGGCAATATTATCATCGGCACTTCCAAAAAGAGAATATTCTTTTTTATTTTTTGAAAGTTTCTCAGATAATGCTTTAAAAGAAAATTCAGATGATGTTAAATTGTACTTATTAAGTGTTTCCTCTGTAGTTATAAAAACATCAGGTGAATAGAACAAAGGTATAAAATATCTTTTACCGTCAATCACTCCTGCATCCATAATTTTTGAATTGCAGTTATCTATTCCTATATCATAACTAAATTCACTTATAAGCTCGTTTACATCTGCAATAGTTTTGCTATCTGTTAATTTCTCAAATGGAAGCTTTTGACTCAAAGAAAAAATATCAGGTCCTTCACCTGCCATAATTTCTGTTGACATTTTTAATTTCATTTCTTCCTGAGATTCAAATTCCACGATTTCAATTTGATAGGACTCATCGTAATGCTTTGTACAATATTTATTGTACCTTTTAATAATATCGCAAATAGCATCCTCATAGTATGCACAATATGTAAGCTTTGAGGAATTGCTTGAAGCTGTGCTTTCACCACATCCGCTGAAAACAAACACAGTAATAATAAATTGTAATGTTAAAATTATCGCAATTTTATTTTTCATAATGGTTCACCTTGTGATTATATATATATCTTAACATAATTCTAAATTATTAATCTGTAGTCTATCTGAATTTTTATTATTTAAATCAACAATAACGCTCTACTTGTTAATTCATACGGATAAGTAGCGAAATTAATATGCACTGAGTTAAATTCACTTCATTAATAATTGAAAGTAACATATGAACCCTTCGCAGGGTCGGAAACTACTACAGTATCACCCTTAACTTTAGTTATAACCACATAATGCAATAAGGAATCGTCAATCACTACATGTGCAATAGCAAGTATAGGTAATTTAGAGGTTAATGATTACTTATCAGCTTCATTCCGTTAAATAAATTTCCGTTGCCGCTGAAAGCTGACGAATAAATTTCTCCTTGGAAATATCCCCGTTTAAGTAATCGTTCACAATATCTCCGATAACCGAGGAGTTGTAATAAGTATTTTCAAATTCCAGATAATCATATAAAGTACAACTGCTTATACTGTTAATTATATCTAAATATTCATTAAAAAACTTAGTTTTTATTTCATCTGAATATTCTTCCTCAGATTTCTCATACTCTCCATCATCATTAATATCATATACACGTTTTGACGTATGGTCAATTACATATTCAAAAGCAGCTTTATTTACAGGCAGTGCCCTTACCACTATTGATGGTGATGAGCTGCTTTCACTCCATAATTTTTGAATATCATAACTTAAAACATATTGAATAAAAGCCAATGCTTTTTCTTTGTTATTTGAATTATTATTCAATGCAATACCACATTGAACAAATGCTGATACTGCATTCGCCTTTTTATTGTAGTTTGGAATAATAACCGGCGTGCTGTTATTATTATAAATATAAAAATAAGAATTTAGCGTACTCATCATAGAACCGTCGAAAGATAATTGTGAAGTACGAAACAAATAATTACCTGTTATATCCCATGTAGTTCCTTCTTTTCTTGAATTATCATTCCTAATCATTTTTCCAATATAATCTAAGCTCTCGGTAAATTCATCGCTTGAAAATTCTGTAGTTTTATTATAAAAATCCACATATTCATTAACATAGGAAAGGAAGAACTTATATGTTTCATCTTTATTTCCAAAAAGCGCATAATTATGGTCTTTGTCAGATAACCGTATCTCTAACTCTTTAAATGAAAAGTTAGTATTTTCCAGATTATATTTATCTAATATTTCCTGAGTTGTTATAAGTATATTGGGGCAATAAGCTATAGGTATAATATATCGCTTTCCATTGTAAATTCCGCAATCCATTATTGTTGAATTATAGTCATCAAAATCTATATCGGATTTGTATAATTCCGCAAGCTCATCTATATCCGCAAATGAACCGTTATCAATCAGCTTTTCAAAAGGTAATTTTTGATTCAATGAAATTATGTCGGGTCCTTTCCCCGCCATTATCTCCGTTGATATTTTTGTAAGCATAGTATCTTCCGAATCAAATTCCACAATTTCAATTTGATAGGACTCATCAAGGTTTTTAAGACAATAATTATTATATTTTTGTATCAATTCTACACAAACCGAATCTTCATTGTTTATGGTATAATATTTTAATTTTTGACCGTCTTCATTATTCTTTGAACAGGATGCAAAACATAATAATATTGCTAGCAATAAAAATATTGATGTCAATTTAATATACAACTGATATTTCACCTCAAACTTAATCAAAAAAACAGTTAATTCATACGGATAAGTAGCGAAATTAATATGCACTGAGTTAAATTCACTTCATTAATAATTGAAAGTAACATATGAACCCTTTGCAGGGTCAAAAACTACTACAGTATCATCCTTAACTTTAGTTATAACCACATAATGCAATAAGGAATCATCAATTATCACGTGTGCAATTGCAGGCAAAGGCAATTTATTAGTTAACACACTTTTATCCGCTTCAACAACTTTTTGCTGAAAACCAAAATGCTCAATCGCCTTTACAAGTCCATATGCACTTGTACCTTGTCGATCTGTACCTGCAATATCACGAATTTTTGCATAACACTATTCATCTAAATAAATTTCAGTTCTTGATTTAAGCTCTTTAAGAAATTTATTTTCATCTATTTCATCGGATAAAAATTTATCTACAATATCACCTATAACCTCTGTGTTATAATAATTATATAATCCATAAAGTCTATAGCTTTTTATGTTATCAACGTAATCCTTTGCATACATAAAATTAGCTTCTGAAATATTTGCAGTGTTATTAATATACTTTACCTCTTTTGCTTTATCAAATAATTTACTGTAAGATTCATTGTTGACGGGATATTCCCAGCCACTTCCGTAAGAGGTTGTCGGTATATATTCCTCTATATTCGTTCCGCAAAAATCACTCTGCACCTTTTCCGATAACGCATACTCAATAAACTCAAGAGCTTTTTCTTTGTTGTCGGAATTATTGCTAATAAAAATTGCATCGGTTATAACACCCGTGGACTCACCGTCTTTATTCGGTGTATTCAAAATTATGGGCTCGTCATTATCATTTTCAATGTCTGCAATTTCATCATATAACGCAAATAATTCAATCTGACCGTTCGATGATAACATTGGCACTATGTTATCTTCATTTTTCTCATTACTGCTGTATAGTTCTTTTAATGAGGTGACAGACTTTCTAAAGTCATCGCTATCGAAATCATATTTTTGAGAATAGAAGTCAACATTTTCATCTATTAAATTAAGAAAAACATTTTTATAATCCTCAACGCCGGAAAACAGAGCTTGATTATTATCATCATTATTAATATTTCCGCTCAATTCTTTGATGTTACCGTATGTTAAATCCGGTTGTTCGTTGTCTAAATATTTTGATAATTTGCTTGATGAGGAGAGTAAAATCTGAGGCTCAAATGTTACAGGAATAAAATATCTTTTTCCATCGTAAACACCCGCATCAAGAATATTAGAATTATAATCGGATAATTTCAATTTATCCTTGTCTTCGCTATTAGAAATAATATCGTCAATATTTGCAAATACACCCTGTTTAATAAGTTTTTCTGTTGATAATGATAATAGAGATAATTCACCAGATGTAATAATATCAGGACCTTTCCCTGCCATAAGCTCAGTTGTAAGTTGACTTGTCATTTTTTCAATATTATCAAACTCAACAATATTGATTCTATTTTGAACATTCTTACATTTTTCATTATATTGATATATTAAAATAGAAACTGGTGATACATACGGCTCATAATGATAATAAGTAATTGTATTCTTCTCTTTTTTGTCTGCTTCACATCCGACGCAGGTTAAAACAGAAAATATTAATACGACTGCCAATAAAATACTTACAAATTTTTTCATCAGCTTACTCCTCTGTATAATAATTTACTTTAAACAAAAGTTTATTGATACAACTATGTCAAAATTTACGGATAAACTTAGCTAAGCTCTTCGGTACTTTGGGTTGATAAATCACATAGCATACTGAAGAAATTTCATTGGTCTTTAATGTAATAGTTTAACATTTTTAATTCCATTTCTCATCTTGTTTGATAATCTTTTTTTATTTTCTTCATAATATCATTCCTCCCTTCGTGAGGATTTTAGCACACATTAAAAGAAAAAACATAATTCTTGCAAAAATGATGTCAAATTTGCTCAAAGTGATGTGATTTTAAAATTACTATGGTAAAATTTGAAATTTTGCATCTAAAGCAATAACACTTAATGACATTTTTTGCAATATATGTTATAATTATGTCATAATTCATGGGAGGTTTTTCTTTTGAAAGTATTAATTTGTGACGATGATAAATGTATTGTCGATGAAATAAAAAACAATCTGAATACATTTTCAGATAAACATAGAATAGTTTTTGATATTGATTTGTTTTACAATGGTGTAGAGCTGCTGAATAGTAATATCAGTTATGATATGGCGTTCATTGATATTGAAATGCCTCTGGTAAATGGTCTGACTTTGTCCGCACAATTAAAAAAGGTAAACTCTAATATAATTATTTTTATTATAACCTCGCATGACGCTTATCTTGATGACGCTATGGATTTGGACGTGTTTCGATATCTGTCAAAGCCTATTGACAATAACCGTTTTTTCAGAGCATTAAATACGGCTATTAATTATTTTCATTCCAATACTCAAATAATAACTCTTGAATACTATGACGAGTATTATTCTGTTTTCACAAGCGATATAGTATATATAACTATTGAAGAAAGAAAGGCTGTTATTATAACACGAACACGGCAGAAGAAGTATTATACAAATAAAAAATTAAGTTATTGGAAAGAAAAACTAAAGGATTACGATTATTTTGCACAACCGCATTACAGTTATCTTGTTAATCTGAGGTATGTCTCGGATTTTAATAAGACTGAGCTTAATATTAATGTAGATTTAAAAAGTGAAACTCTACCTATATCTCAAAGGAACTATTCAAACTTTAAAAAGGCATATTTTGCATACATAGGGGTATAAAAATGGTATATACAATTTGCTATGCGTTTATTTTTCTTGCAGAAATTCTGATATCACTGTTTTATTTTGAAAACAAATTTGAAAGAAAATCAAGCAAAAAATTTTTGTTATTTTCAGTTGTTATTGTGTATGTATTATTGTATTTATCTCGATTATTGAATTTAACATTGGTTAATTTAATTGCATTTTTTGCGTGTAACTTCTTTTTACTTTATTTTTGTTATTTCATAAGTATTAAATCCTGTATTTTCCACTGTAGCATATTACTTATATTTATGGCAATCACAGAAAGTATTGTCATGTTTGTTTCAACAGTATTATTCGGTACGGATTTATTCACTTGCCTGGATAATTCTCTAAGTCTCATTATTCAATCGACTATCAGTAAACTGTTATATTTTTTGATAATTTACTTTGTATCAAAATTCTCAATAAAAGAACATAAATCAGAAAGTTATTCTCTTTCTATACCTCTTTTGGTTTTACCTGCCTCAAGCATTCTGCTACTGTATGCAGTATCATATGCACTACACAATTTTGATTTAGAACAAAAATACATGTATTTATTAATAATAAGTATAGTGCTATTACTTTTCTCAAATATAGCGGTTTTTTGGGTATATGAATTTACTTTGAAAACTCAAAGACACAATATGGGATTGGAATATGAAAGGCAAAAGGAAAAATCTACGGCTGAGTATTATGATTTACTTAATGAGCAAAATGAAAACTCAAAAATTGTTATGCACGACATAAAACGGCATTTAAACGCCATTAAGAGCATTGCCAAAGACAAGGCTGTTACAGAGTACATAGACGATTTTATTGAAGACTTCAGCATAAATAAATCTGTTGATTACTGCAACAATCCTATGGTCAATTCAATCGTCAACAGGTACAAATCCTTCTGTGACAAGTTCGGAGTGAAGATGAATATTGACATCAGAGGTGCTGATTTTGGCTTTATGAGTGAACCCGACATAACTGCTCTGCTTGACAATCTGCTTGAAAACGCAGTTGAAGCGGCACAAAATACAGAGAACGGATTTATAGATTTTTCGGCTTTCGTCCGCAAAAATAAATATCTGTCAATGCAGCTTAAAAACTCGGTCAAGAATATTGTAGCCGTCAAGAACAACCGCATAGCATCATCAAAAAAATCTGACGCAATACATGGAACGGGATTGAAAAGCATTAAAAGAGTAGTTAAAAAATATGACGGTGAAATAAATATGAAATTCAATGAGGATGATATGACCTTTACCTCAAACATTGTGTTTGAAATTCGGAGATAACGCAGTAATCGAATCATATAATTCCTTGACTAATGAAATGCATTATATAATGAGAAATTCCAATACCTAATAATACTGATATCAACAAGATGAGATCTAATTGATGGAATTAAGAATCGGAAAGAAATTGCAAATATAAAAGTTTTGCAGTTGGATTTATTGTTATTATTTTTGCCTATTAAACATTTTATATAGCAAGCTACTTTTACCCCCATGTTCACGGTATCTCTGCTTGGTTTCGATTAGTCCAACTTTTTTTAAATCTTTAATAGCTCTTCTAACTGTGGCAGGCGACAGCTTTATGTCGCCTGCTATTTTATTTACTGAAGGCCAACATTCGCCGTCTTTGTTGGCTCGGTCAAGGAGGTAGCGATATACGGTAAATGCTCTGTGTGGTAAGTCAATTTTGTAGAGATAATCAAGGTTGCTCATTGTATTTCGCCTCCGTTTTTAGAACTGTCTTTTTATCTGCGCCTTTTGACTCGTCATCATTTTCGTTAGGTTCTGTACGGATATTTCCGGTCTGTGGATTATCAACTTCATCTGTTTCAGGTACAGGCTTTTCAGTTAGTTCAGGGGGATAACTTTCAATAATACCGTTTATTATTTCAACTCGGTTTGCATACTGGACATTTCGGTTGCCGTTTTCTGCTACCTGATATTGTCCTTCAAATTCAATTCCCCACTTAAAGAACAGTTTTAACTTAACCCTCATCGGGTAAAAGCCTGTTTTCATAACAACAAATGTACCTTTTGGGAGCGACTTTAATTCGTCAGGTGTCATCAACGGTCGTTCTATCATCTGCAAAGACTGCGACGGGTCGTTCTTACTTTTACTTACAGAACCACTCATTACAGTTCTACTGCCAAGTGACTTTGACAACACTTCAGCACTTGTGCTGTTGGGAGCAAAGCCACCGAAGATTGTTAGCTGTGTGTTGTCGATTATGACATCTGCACCCTCTTTACCGTAGTTCTGCTCAAGCTGTGCAAAGGATTGAATGATTGGCACTATCTGCAATCGTCTTGAACGAGAAGCAGAGAACATCATTTCTGCCGATTCAATCTTAGGCAGAGTTCCGAATTCATCGCAAAAGAAAACACAACGGTTTTTAAGTTTACCTCCGTTTTCATCAGCAACTGCAAGTATTTCCCTGTAAAGCTGTTGGATAATTAGCGACACCATAAAGAATGTATTGGGATTTTCCTCCGGCATAACAATGAAAATTGCACTTTTCTCCTTGCAAAATCTCTCCGCATCAATTTCTGTATCAAAACACAAAATCTGCTCTAACTCGCTGTCAAGAAAAGCATTAAGCCTTGAAAGTGCCGTACTCATAACAGATGCCATACTCTGCTCTGATGTGTTAAGAGCCGCACCGGCAAACCATTTAGCCTTGTGATTTTCAGGGAGTAAATCCATAAGCTGTTGAAACTGATTTTTTCCTTTCTGTCCTGACGGAGCAAGCAATTCCTGAATGATTTTATAAACTGAAACAATGTGCCTTTCTTCAGGCTTGCAAAACTCTGCAACTAAAAGAATTGTTGCAGTCAGCAATCCTTCGGCAGAATCATAGAAATATGAGTTTTCACCGAAAGATGCACCGTCCATTCCGTTTGAGATAATCGTCTTTGATATGATTTTTGCGTACTTTTCGGCTTTTGCCTTGTAGGAAAGGCAGTCGGGATTTTCCTTGTATAAATCAAAATATTTATTCACAAGGTGCAGAAGGTTGTTTCCGTGTGAGCGTGTGGGATTACGCAAATCTATAACGGAAATTTTGTAGCCGTAATACTTTTCTGCGATTGTTCCATAGTTTCGAACAATGTCGCCCTTAGTGTCGGTTGATAAAAATGACATACCCGTTGCACAGGCGTATTCAATGCACGGATAAAGCCAATACGCTGTCTTGCCGACACCAGCCGCACCAATCATCAGAGCGTGAACATCGCCTGTGTCAACCATTGCGGTTGTTCCTTTCCTGCTGTTCTTACAGCCAACAACTATACCTTGCTCCTTTGGTCTGCTGTCGGGAATTGTACGCCATTCATTTGGTTTAAAATCAATTTGTTTGTACGTTCTCTTTATCTCTTTTTTAGTTGCCCAACGAGCCGTGCCGTGCTGACCTTGTCCGACTGTTTTATTCTTTATTTGGTTGAGTGAATAGTGATTGCCCACCATAGAAATAATTATGAACAAGGCAAACATTGAACCTGTCACAATAATCAGAGTTATAACACCTGACGGCATATTTCATCAATCCTTTCACCGTTTAAAATATCCTCGTTCCAGTCTTTATGCGTTGGAATAAGAATTTCGTTTTGGATATTCATTAAATTTAATTTTTCGGCTATGCGTTTATTTGCTGTCTGTCCTGCCTCGTCATTGTCAAAGCAGAGAAACACATTTTTGATGTTCGGATTGTCTTGCAGACATTGAAAAAGCACCCTGTCCGAGACTGAACAGGACGCCGCATAGCTGTGACTTTTCCAATTTTCCTTATGCATTGAAATGTAGGAAAGCATATCAATGGGAGCTTCGAATAAAAATAGCTTTTCGCTTGTGCCGTTAAAGTGAAAGCTGTACTCGGGCTGACTGCCTGCAACATTTCCTTTATACGGATTACTCGTCACCGTTCCTCTCTTATGTGCGTGGCGAGGTTTACCGTTTGAATCATAGCCGACAAAGACAGCATTGTGATAATCGGCTGACTCATAAATCATTTTCTTCCGCACAAACTCAAAAAGCGCATCCTTGTCAATGCCACGAGTCAACAGCAGATAAGAAAAAACTCTGCTCATTCTATCATTTCTCGGCGGCAGTTCAAAGGGTTTACGCTCTTTTCCTGTGGGCGGTGAGGTTATGATTTGACCGCCACAGTTATTCAAAAGCATTTCAACCGATTCGGCATAGTCCTTGTTATAAAATCTGCGGATGAAGTCAACTGCGTCACCGCCTTTCTGTTCGTACTGATGATACCAGAGGTGGCCTCTGATTGTTACCTTTTGCGAACCGTCAAACCATTCGTATTCTGAACCTGATTTCTTGACTTTCTCGCCTTGACCGATTAAAAAATTAGCAAGGTCTGTTCGCCTTGCCCGTTCTCTCTGTTCTTTTGTAAAATGAATGTATGTTGATATTGTTATCACTTCCTAGTCTTAATATATTTTCTTTCTGCTGTAATATCTTATATTGGGTAGTTCTTGTCTTATCACAGTGACAGGAGGTAACTGTCAGCGTTTGGGCATAGTTAGTCCTTGGCGGGAATTAAATATCTTTCTTGTTTAAAATAACATACTGTGCTATAATTTTATAAAAGCATTGAAAGGTTGTGAAGTGATGAATGGAATAGAAAACAAATTTGCTAAATTTTCTAATCGATTAGATAAAACTCTTGGTATCAAAATCTTTGCTCTTATATCATCAGTCCTGCCATTACTTTTTTATGTTAATTCTTTTATGTTTTCAATTAACTGCCAAAATTTGTACGGCATACCATCAAAATATTTTAGTATTACTATGCACGATATCATGCCATATGCTATCCTATTTTTCTTTATTGTTGTTGCCTTTATTTATAATTATTTCTTCTATAAAAACAATAATTTAGGAAACAATCTATCAAGTAAGATTTTTTATTTAAGTGGCGCAATAGTTCCTGGTCTTGTTTTCTCTATAATTGAATTCACGCTTTTTTATATATTTTCATTAAAATTCAATTGGATTGAAAATTTTCTAACTCCTCTTTTTGTAACAGTAATTTACATTGTAATGCTTATCGTCAGCACATTCTCGTTTGTGAAAATTCCAGATAGTATATCAGGACACCTGAAACTCAAAAAAAGAATAAAAAAATCAACTGTATTCTTTTCTGTTATTATATATGCATCTATAACAATAAGTTATATTTTTCTATTTTTCAATGCAACTCCAATTAGCAAATCATATGAAACAACTACAATAAACAATAATAAATATGTTATTTTATCCGAATATGAAAGCGATTATTTAGTTGTAAAATATGATGATACAAATGAAACCACCATATTTTTTACGAGTGAATATCAACTTGTAAATAAAGAAAATCTAAATATAAAACCTTTAAGTTTCCCAAATATTGAGTATAAATAAGATCTTTTTTCGAACTACTAATGTATCCCCAATCCCTGCTTTTTATCATTAATCTTCTGTTGTAATTTTTTATCCGTCCTTTGCGCTTTCTGCTTTTCTTCAAAGCGGAGTTGATTCTGAATCATATTGCCGAGGTAGCGCAGGAGATAAAGAGAAGAAACTGCAACGCTGTTGCGGTTGGTTTTAATTGAATAATGAGGATACAGAACACCTTTGTCTGAATCAAAAACTGATTCGGCAGAGGTGTTTTCTTCATATTTAAAGGGACTTGAAACAGATTCATTGTCCGAATTTTCGCTTTTCTCAACCACATCTTCAGTGAGATTTAGTTTCAACGCTTCCTTAATTACAGCGTTCTTGATTGACTTAAATTCCTTGTTTTGGGCAAGAGGAATCCTGTCAGGCATTTCATCTGTGTAGGTGCGGATTGTATTTTCCTTTTGCTCGTACCAGAGGTCATACAGCTTTTTAATTCTATTGTCGTTGGCAAGCTCATCAACAATGGAATCAACGATTGCTTTTACATCGGGTTTCAGATAACCGTAAACCTTTTTACCTTTCGTTTTTGAAAGCCTGTCGGCAAGTTCCAACAGCTTATGCTGAATTGATGCGCTGATATATATTTCCGAGTTTATTTTCGAAACCAAATCCTCTACAATGTCACGAGCCTCGGCACGGAGCTTATCCCTATGCTCGGTTTGCCTTTCATATATGCACAATAAATCTTGCTGAAAAATATCTTTTGCAAATGACGAACGCAGATTTTCAACTCCCTTTTGCGTGAGATAGCCTTCGTTCTCCACAGTTGAATACGCAATCAAATGCACATGAGGGTGGTGCGATTCATTATGAAATGCCGCATACCAACGAAGATTCTCCATTGGTATTTTCAGATTTTTCGCAAGTGCTTCGGTCTGAGTGCGGAGCATATCCCGCCAACGAGCTCCGGTATTAAAGCCAAGCCGTTGTGCATCTTCTCTGCGTATTGATATTATCGCAGTCCAGATATTTCCCTTGTGACTGTCGAGTTCTTCCGTTACTTTTGATAACTGAACCTGCACACCGTCATCGGTAAACAAGCCGTGAGAGCCGAATCTCTCGGCACGAGGACGGGTGGCAATATAATCGGCATATGCTTTTCTGCCCGAGATTTCATAAGCATAATCTTCCATAACTCTTGAGATAAAATCAGATGCCGAGCATTGATTTTGCTTTTCAAGGTAATCAGCGTACTCAAACATATCCTTGCTGTCAGGAAAATCATTTATGATTTTTTCAATTAGATTCTTCTGTTTTGATGTTGCAGGAGCAAATTTTTGCGAGCTGTCAATCTTTTCAACACCCTCACGGGTGGCAATATATTTTGCATAACCGCCTGCGCTTACTTTACGATTCGGCTTTAGGTATTTAAACTTTGTCACTAACTTTGCCACAAATAATTATCCTTTCTGCCAATCGTATGCGTCATCAAAGGAAAACGAACCATTGAGCCGTTTGACTTCCTTTACGCACTCGCCACGAAGTTTTGTAAGAGTCATCTTGTCAATATCCTGTGACGAGGCAATAATATTCATTGTCATAGCAAGTTCAACCGCCAATTTAAAAATCAGTCTGCTCATTCGATTGTCACTCTCGGCAACGATAGACTTCAATGTAGAGGTAACCACATTGGGAAGATACTGACTGTTGTCGTTTGAGGAAAGGTAACCAACATAGAAAATTATTGCCTTTTCAATAAACTCGCTTCGGCTGGAGCAGTTATCTTCCTTGTAAATACCCTCAACCATATCAATTGTTGACTGCTTTATCCATAGTGCAAACTTTCGCTTTACTTCTTTTCTATTATCTGTTTCATTCAAGTGCAAAACCTCCTTTATAGTCACAACCCATAGTTGCAACTCCTTGAATTTTGGCATTTTATTCGGCAAATCTGGCAGTTAAACCCACAGGTACAACCCCAAGTCTGAAAATTAACCCCTATGGATTTTTGAGGCTGAAAAGTGCGAAAAACCGCATGGCAGTCGGCGTTGCCGTCTGCCGTAAACCGACACGAGGGAGCGACTGCAACCCCGTGTCTTTCTCCTGCTTAAAATTCCACCCTTGAAAAACTGCCCGAAATGCCGTAACTTCGATTTTTCACACATTGCCACAAACTGCCCGATTTCGGCTTTTATTCGATTTCGGATACTTTCCCGACTTCTCCTTTAAAAGCCGACACAGGGCGAATGTGGCAAAAACATAGCCGTTATTCTGCTTTTATTGATTTACCGTTTATCACTTCAAAATTACACTCGGTATACGACAGTCCGTACTCCTTAACCTCACGGTTCAAAACATCAAACATAGCCTGTTCAATACTGCGAGGGGATAACTTGACTTCATCACTCAAAGTGTCATAGCAGATCCATTCCTCGCTGTCGGGTGTGTCCTTTACAAGAATATCAAAGCCGAGGAGCATTTTATCGGGTGTGGGAAATACAACAGTGTTGATTTTCACACAGCCGACTGTAAGTGAAGCAAAGAGAGTGTCGTGCTTGTCCTTTGGATTTTCTGAAAGTAATTTCTTGACATCGTTCACCGACAAATACATTTTGAAAATATATTTATCAACCAGTTGCTTTTTCAGTTTCTTCCTCTCGTTCATAAAGTCATACCACCCATTCCCATATCTTCATCTTCGTCAGGTGAATCAAACAGGTTGTTCTGTTCAAGGTTTTCGTAGAACTTTTCTGCGCTGTCATTCACGGCTTCGTTTAAAACTTTCATATCAAAACCGCAGTCCTTATAACCTTGCGATACAGTATCGTAATAACTCGCACTTGGCAATCCGAACTGCTGTTTCAGATTCATAATGTAAACCATTGCTGTCGTTTCCGATCCATTACTCATCCGAACAGGCAAGTCCTGCTTGAAGTAGTGGGAGGGATAACCCTCGTAGCGGTCAAGCAGTTTTTCATCTCTCGGCTGAAGTTCCCACAGTGCAACGGCAACGGACTTACCGACGCAAGGTGCGATTGTTGCATAGGAGCAGTGAGGCATACCCTTGAATTGTAATTCGTAATTTTCGACTACACCCTTTCCGACAAGCTTTGCTGTCGGACAACGGTATTTCATCTGTTTAAGATTGAGATTACTGCCATAGGCAATGTATAATTTTTTACTCATAATAGATTTCTCTCCTTACATACTCATAACAAAACCCGAATCCTCATTCTGCTCAGTTGCAGTTTCAGATTCGGGTTCGTTGATATTTATATTTTCGTTTGTATTCTGAACTGTATCGTTCAACTGTACGGCTCGTTTTTGAGCAAGTCTTTCCTTTTGCTTTTCAGCCTGTGCAGGATCCTTCCACGCAATGTTGCCCTCAAGATTTTTCAGCAGATGATGACGAGCTGTTTTGAATTCGTCACCTATCAAACCCAATCTTAAAAGCCAAGTTCTGAAAGTGTACTTTTCATTATCCGATACAGTTTTAGCGTGTCTTGCAGACTTCTGAATTAAAGCCTGATGACTGATTGCAAGGCATAGCTGAATCGCTGACTTTACTTCTCCTGCGTGTAAAGTGGAATTGAATAGACGAAATTCAATCGTACCCTTGTAGAACACGCTGTGAAGATTCAAAGCATGGTAGCGTGTGTCATCATAGTGTCGGTAGCTGTAATCCTCGCCGTCATACCACATTGACTTGAATTGCTCCATAGACATCGGAGGACGGTTATTGATTTCATCAAGGAAGCGTGTGTCCATCTTTTGACAGTAATGTTCTCTTGATACATTCACTTTTAATGCCTTGTAGAGCAACTCCTCTTTCGCCGCCATAATGTTTACGATATTGCGAAGTGTTTTCGGGGTATGCGGAGCCGCATTAATATGGCAATGCAAACCACAGCTTGAGTTGACTCTCGCTCCTGCACCACGAAGTTTTCTGACAAGTTCCTGTATGGTTTCAATGTCATCGTAATTACAAATCGGAGTGACAAATTCAACCGAGTACATTGTGCTTGCATTTGCTCCTGAACGATTTTCGCAACGAACGCTTGCGTCACGCATAATCTTCCACATTCTGCCGTCATTGTCACGGACAGAATACGCATCGTAGCAACCGCCGACATGAGTTGCGTCTGTATGAAAATAACCGGCAACCACTTTCGCCGCAGTACTGCGAGTGATGCCGGCCATTTCAATTTCTATTCCAAAGTTTTGATTTTTCAAGTTGCCACCTCTGTATTTTCTTCTTGTGGCTTTTGCTTTTTAGGCTTTGGCGGTTTTGCCAAAACAGACTTCATATCAATGAACTCTCTGACATTTGCAGGAACATATTTTGCATACAGAGAGTCCACAGATTTTTCAAGTTCTTCCTTGAAATCTAAATCACGCTGTTCCATATACATTTTTACTGCATTCAGTTTTTCATCTTCGTACATAATACTTACGCTTGTTTTCTTCATTAAAATCACCTCGTCATTTCTTCTTTTGATTTACATATTTTATATTCGGTATCTTCAGCCACTTTGTCCACCCTCGACCGTTAAGCTCTGTTTTGACAACTCCGTAGGCTGTGCCTTGTGCTTCAATAACTTCACCGTTGCCGATATACACTCCGATGTGACCGTCCATCCAAACAGCAAGGCCGGGTGTGTCGGGCATAGTTGAAATCGGGCCGCTTTCTGTAACATTGTTCCAAATAGAATTTGCACCGCAATCCGTAAACCCGTTTGAACCTGCTACAGTTTCTCCGCTGTCAGCATTGTACCAAGCGTAGGATTTTATCAAACCTATGCAATCACAAACTCTCTTGCCGAGCCACTTCTCGCCAACCTGTCGCATTTCACCGCCTGCCTCGTTGTTGCCGGGAAACAGACTTGCCTGTTGGTCGAGATATTGCTTTGTGCAGACCTGACCGTAACCGCCGTAAACATAACCCCAGCCGTTTTTGTATGCGTTCTCGCACCACCTGACAAGGTCAAGATTATTCTTCGTGGTCTTGTCGGAAAAGCCTGCGGTGCTGATTTCTGCACCCTTGATTGACTGCATCATCTTTTGGAACTCGTCATAATTAATCTCTGTTCCGAATTTCTGATTGACGGCTTTTATCAAATCCTCATCAGACTGATTCTTCTTGAAACAGGATACGAAGTTTTTTACAAAATTCTCATCTTTTGATTTATCGGACAGCGAGAACAGATAGATAACCTCTGCCTGCGTGTTGCAGTCGGACAGCTTTTTGCTTTTCAGTTGATTTTCAACCTCCGTCATCGTATCGTTGATAAGCTGTAGATTTTCCATCTGCTCGGCTGAAATGTTTTCTTGTATAGACTGATTGAGTTTGTCGGTATCAATATCCATACTTCCGTTGAAGACTGACACAACTGCAACAATCGGCATAACCACAATTATGATTATGCCGATTATTATACCACCTATTGTTTTTATGACCTTTTTATCCGTGAGCAGAGAAACTGCTATTTTCTTTAGTGCCGCACCTATGGTAGCACTCACAAAATCACCTCCAAACGAAAAAAGCCAACTGTTCATAACACATTGTTATGATTAGTTGGCTAATTCAAATAAGATATTTAATGTTCACTATAGATACTAGACTTTCCAAAATTCATTTGAATGTAAAACATGTAATTTATCTTTATTCACACCAAGTTCAAGCATTTCTTTTTCAAAGATATATTCTTCTTCGCTTTTATAATAATATACAAACCATTCCGAATTCTTATCTATGCTATCTAAAATTTTTTTAAAATAAGGATGGTCAACTTTTCCAAGCGAATGACCTATTACCTTTACTGTATCAATGTTAGCCAACCTATTAAAAAATCCGCTATTAAACAATAATATTTTTTTCGTATCCTTTAAAGTGCTTTTATAAAAGTCAGCTATAGCATTATAAATACTAATAGATGCCTCATCAAATACTCTTTCAGCATTTTCAATTTGTTTTTTACATTTCTTTATCGCATCATAGTTACCGTGTCCTAAAATCGGCTTTATACCACAATAAGGTGGTAAGCCACCGTGAATATGCAAAACATTAGATGGTGGAATATTATAAACTTTTTCTAGCGTATTAGTATAATTAAAGTTTAAAAAAATATCGTCTTTATTCTCAACTAACTCATTACACAATGGGATGCATTTATTTAATCGTATTTGTTTTGCCCATTTAAAAACATAATCCTGCAACTCATTGATAAATGAATATTGTTCTTCCCAATAATCATCAAGTGTATCTTGTATTCCTACTGGCCCACTTTCTAAATCAAGAGCATCTACAATGGATTGTGAAAAATCTAGCATAGAGGTTTCATTTACATATCCTAATTTTTCTTCAATAGTTTTCCAAAAAACATCATACACATATTCGTCTCTTCTTTTTAATGCTTTTTGAGGATTAGGACCGTTATGATAGTCGTCAATATCAATCTGATAGAATCCATAATTCTCTTCGAGCCTAATATAAAAATTCTCTGCATACTTTTTTAAGTATTCTCTAAAGAACCAATATGATGTTTTTAAATTATGGGCAGAATCAAAACCATTTCCTATAACATATAATGCACTCATAAGAATAGCCCTCCTTTTAAAAAAAGCACCATATCAAGCAATAAATCTTTATAAGTTTTATTATAGCAAATCTTATCTATCCTGTAAAGCGATTATCTCCCACCAGCACTACCGAAAATCTCTGCTTTATATTCGGGAGCCTGAACGAGAAGCAAATAGCGTTCATTTCCGCACCTATACAGGCAAGTGCCACGCTCACCAAATTTGATTAAAGCGTACTCGTTTGGTTCTACCATTAGCGCATCTTCAAAGTCCTTCGGGTTAATATTGCCGGGGTAAAACAGGAAGTGATGAGTAGGAATGGAGAACAAGGGTTTTGTGTATTCCTTAACATTTTGAATCAGGAAGTCCTCAATATTCTGCGAGGCAAGAATTACTGCTGAATCTTTCTTTCGGACACGCTTCATTGCGTTGCGGATATACTCAATAGCAGTGAGGTTAGACAAAAATAAATAGAGCTCGTCTATTGATGCAACGGTGTTTCCCTCACCTAATAACTTGTTAGACATATAGGAAAGGATATTAAAAAGCATTGCGTCTTTTAATCTGCGGTTAGTGTCAAGCAAACCTTTTACCCCGAAGCACAGAAATTTATCATCTGTAATGTTTGTATGACCGTTGAAGTATTTACTTTCAGATCCGACACACATACTGTGAATACCCAGACAAACCTCCTGCAAAATTTCTTCGGTGTAGAGATACTTTCGCTTGTGGTCGTAGGTCATATATTCTTCCTCACACAAGTCATAGAAATCGCTCATCACAGGAAAATCAGTAGGCTTTTTTGTGCTGTAATCGGTTGTATCTGTAATGCCGAACCTTGCATACAACTTCATAAGCAGGATTTCTATTGTATCAAGCTGTGCGTCCGTAAAATCCTTGTAGGTTCTGAAAAAGTCCTTTAGAAATGCAATGTGCTGTGATAATCGGGTAACACGCTTGAACGGTTCGGGTGTTTTGGAGTCAACTTCTTCATTTGCATTACCCCAATCCTTTGGTTCTAACGGATTGATTTTGTATTTGCCCGACATAAAATCAATGTAACAACCGCCGAGGGCATTTGTCAAATCCTCATACTCCGCTTCGGGATCAAGGCATAAGATTTTCTTTCCGCTTTCACGAATATTTGTAAGGATAAGTTTCAATAAATACGATTTACCCTGACCTGAGTTTCCGAGAATAAGAATGTTACTCGTTGTCTTGTCCTCAGTCCTGCGGTCAAAATCAACGAGAATATTCGTGCCGTATTTATCTCGACCGATATACAAACCGTTAGGGTCTGTCTTACCACTGAAATTAAACGGAAACAGATTTGCAACAGATGAAGCAGGCAACACTCTTTCATACAAACTTCCAAACTGGTTACTGCCGATAGGGTTTACAGACAGGAAGCCTTCTTTCTGTCGTAAAGTCAGGCGGTCAACTTCAATTTTTGACCGTGTCAGCTCCATTGCAATATCGGTTTGTAACTCCTTTAATTTCTGTTTGCTTTTCGCTTTAAGCTCTATGAACACAGAACAATGCAATAACGGTTCTTTGTTTTTTCGTAAGTTCGCCATCAGGGTGACAACATCCTGCAAGTTGCCCTGTGCTTCTATGGTTTCGTTTACATCGTTACCGCTTGATTTGAGCTTGTTTTTGCGTGTGGCATTCTGAATTATTTTTCTCTGTTCCATACTCTCCACAAGTCTGTGGTAGATGCGTAGCGTTACTCCGTTTCTGTCTGCGAGCTGTGAGAGTATTGCCTGTTCTTCCGTACTCGGCGGATATTCTCTGACTGCCCACACACTGCGGTACGAGTCGCCGACAATGTAATAATCGGTGAAAAATTTTATTGTTGACGGCAGAATCATATCAAAGAAATCCTTTGTGTAGATTTCTTCTGCCTGTTCGGGTGTGAGCACCTTTGGTTTTCTATTGAATAGTCCCATAATTTTTACCCCCTTTAATTTCGAACTGCCAACACAAGTATGCGGTCATCTTGATTGTATCCGTAACAGGTCGAAAGCGTTAGAATCTGCTGACCGTAAACAGGTGTAATTCCTGTGTCGTATATGGATTTCTCTTTTGCATATTCAATTCTTGAGTTATAGCTTTTTTCCGTTCCAACTGTTGTGAATCTGTACCAATCATCATCGGATTTTACTTTCATAACAGAAAAGACGGAGTAAGCAAATGCCCCGTCTTTAGTTTCAAGCACAACTGTCGGATGCTCCGAAAAGTACGAATATTCGGTATAGTTGCAAAGGTCCGCAAACATTGTGCCGTTGTTCATATGATGTCCGTAGATTATGAGATTGGTATTGTCGGATGAACACCTTGCATCAAGGAATGGTGTACCGCTATAACTGTACTCGCCGTAAAAGTTTTTGTTCAGATACTTCTGCGGATTACTGGGTGTATGCATAACAGGATAATTGATATTTGTTCCTGCTATGCTTATCCAGCCGAAGCATTCACTATTTATCGACAGCAAATCGGAAACAGAGTGTGGCTGATAGTAAGTTGTGTAATACACAGGCTGTCCAGTTTGAACTTCATTATCTGAATCACTGACTTTTAATAAATGTGGCTTTTTAATGGTTTCTTCAATGGTTGCATCTGTTGTTTCCTCAGTAACAATTTCTGCAAGCTGTCTGAATTCTTCCGTTTCCTTGTTTTCGGCATAGAGCCTTGAAAATATTGATATCAGACAAGCAATTATAATTACAGAAAATATGCCTATCACAATTCCCATTTGGATTTTCCCTTTATGTTTCTTCATAGGTATGCTCCTTTTCATAATACTGTTCGCCGTCATAGTCGGGCATCAAATCGCCGTTCATACTTGCGTCAAAATATATTGCAAGAAAACGCTTGATGTCGGCTTTCTTCATTCTGGTTACTTCAAAGCCTTGGTCTGAAATAATCTTCTCAACTCTGTTTGCTTTCTGCAAAACATTTTCGGATTTTGAAGATTTACACCTTGCGATAAACAGGAACTGCCTTGCGGTTGAAGTTTCGGTCTGAATGCTGTCGAGAAAGTCAAGGTCTTTAGCAAGAATTTTTCTGACCTTTTCGTTCTGTTCAGCTTCAATTCTGCCTTTGATATAGCTTTTGTTTGTATCGAAACACTCGCAGGAATCGGTACAGGTGATCTCAATATCCGGTACAGCAGAAAGCACCATCATCAGGTGGCGCACCTTGATTTCAATATTCGTGTGAGAAAGCACGGAAATATTTGTCGGCTGAACCATATAGAAAATCAGTTCTTCCTTGCCGACCTTCAAGCCGTTTTTCGTAAAGGTTTTTATACCGAGCAAGTCCTGTACTGATTTGCCTTTTTGCTTTGTTTTCTTCTGCTTGTTTTTCATTTATTTGCCCCTTTCTGCCCAAAAATAAGTCTGTTGAGTTGATATAAAATACTTCACAGCATAGCGAATAAAATCAAGAATTGTTGTATCTTCAAGCCGTATTGACAAAAATCCGAAGCAGAGTGTCACTGCAAGCGGTGCTATTATCCTCGTCTGTGCAAGTATCAGGATTGATAATAAAAGTGCTATGCTCATAATTGCAAAATCCCGCAAGCTCCACAGCCACAGATTGGCCGTAGCTTTGAGGTTTTGTGGATATAGATAAGTTGTCATAATATAAATTCTCCTCCTTTACTTTGCAGCTCTCGCAACACTTCTTGTCAGGTTCACGGCAGTTGTAGTTGCATGAACAATGCTTGTCATATTTACCTTAACCGATGAATCCAGTCCGAACTGCTGTGCAATCCTAGGCACTTCGTTAGCCGCAAGCATTATTCCAAGTCCTAAAAGCATATTACCGGGGAAGGTTAGCAACCCGAGGAACAGCAGAGTTGTCTGCATAAATGCCGTCAGACATAGCGCCGCTATCTGTTTCATCCACTGATTGAAGCCGTCCTGATATCCTCTCGGAACGCTGAACATATACAACGCACCTACCGCCATTTGTATGAGCAGAATTCCTCCACGCTTGATGTTCGCAAAAAATATTTTTATTACGCAGTAGGCAAAAGCAATCATACATAACAGATTCAGCAACCCAAAATTCACTTGAACAGAAACTGCAAAACTGCCCTCTAAAACACTTGTGCTTTGTCCTGCTAAATCAATGCTTTGCTGTCCTGCCATTATGGAGGACAAATCCTTTGAGAATGTGTTTTGCAGGCTGATGCAAAATTTATACAGCTCCACAGGCACAACGCCGAACAGCGAACAGGCAAAGAAACCTTTTAATACATTTATTGCTGTTGTTTTGATATTTGCTCTGCCGTTCTGATATTCTATTGCAACATCAAACACGGCGACGACCGTGCCTGCGACGAACAATGCCCAGCCAAACAGCGTAAACAGGTTTATTGTCGCCTGCACCCAAGTGAGGTCGAACACATCTGCTCCCATATTTCCCATCATCGTGAAGAAGTCTGCAACAGCGTTGTAAATCGTTTCATAGAACCACTGAAGCATTGTGTTCCATATAGCATTTGAGATTTGCTCACCGAGGTAATCGAACACACCTCCTATGGCACTTCCGATACCACAGATAAAATCTCCTAACCAGTCAAAAATATAAATCACCCCCTGTCAAATGGAAAGTTGAAAATAGAAATTTGAAAGTTGAAAATTGAAAATTAAGCTGTGCGGCTTCGCCGCAATTTTAAATAAATTCGGGCAACAAGGCTTTTTATCATTTCAAACCATCTGCTCGTCCGAAATTTTCCATTTTACATTTTCAATTCTCAATTTTAAAGTATTGTCCAGATGTATAGCGGCGCAGTCAACGAGAACACCAGACAGCCGAAAAGTATTGCCGGCGCGGTGAATTCAAACTGTCCGTGCTTGCGGTAATCGAGATAAACAGTAGCAAGTTTAACAAAGAAAAGTATGGCAAGAATCATATCTACCGCAGGAAAGACAACATTGTTTACAACATTTTTAATCTGTGTTTGAGCCGATGTCCATGTGCTTTCGATTGCTGATGATACATCTCCTGCGGCAAATACTGTTACTGCCGATATTCCGAGCATTAACAGTATTACTGATACGCCTGATAACCATTTAATTAACTTAGTTCTTCTTGATTTTATCATTTTTTACCTCCGATTTTCTTAAATCATTCTCCGATATATATCTGACTTCGATGTTCAGTTTTTCTGCAAAGCGAATTTCTGTTTTCATACTCTCAGTTATTTCATCTCCGAAAACCCAAACCGCATCACAAACCCAAAGCATAGAAAGTCCTGCGTTCATACCGAGATTCCTTTCTTTATCATTTCTGTCATCTAAAATCAGCACATAAAAATGCGGTATGAACGGAGCCATACCGCACTCTAACGCATAACGGGCATATCGTTTTGCGTTTTCAATGTTTACAGATACATTACCGCCCAAAGGCGAACAGATATACACCCTGTGCATTATTCATCGTCCTCATCTTTCTTTTTGAATTTGATGATGAGAAATGCAATTAAACCTCCGACAGCAACAGAACCTAAGCCAATATAAAAGCCGAGATTTGAGTTATCACCAGTCTGCGGTTTTTCGGGTTCAGGCTGTGGATGAATTGTTACAGTCTGACCCTCATCTTCAATGTCAGCGTGTACTGCAATTTCTGTTCCCTCACGGTAGAGAGCTTCAAAAACTACAATCTCTGTTTCTTTGGTAATTACAGAACCGTCAAAGGTAAAGGAGACTGTCACTTCGCTGTTTGTTGTTTCGGGTGTGAATGTTACTTCGGAACAAACTTCTTTGCCGTCAACAAGGAATGCTTTTCCGGTTGACTTATCCATAAGCACACCGATAATTTTGTATTCTTTTCCAACGGTCAGATTCTTGTAGGAAACAACATCGTCAATGGTAATATCACCGTTAACTGTGAATTCCTTTTTACCGTCAATAGTTGCAGTTGTTCCGAGTTCAGGTATTTTATCGTTCTCGACTGTGATTTCGATAATTTCCTTGTTCTCAGAAATTGTTACGATATAGTTTTCTTCATTAGTGAGATAACCCTCGGCAGGCTTTAATTCACTGACAATGTATTCGCCGTATGGAACATTTTCAAAAGTGAAGATTCCTTCCTCATTTGATTCTGATGTCAGAATTGCAGTTTCTTCTGTAAATTCGGTTTCAGTAATACTGAACAATCCGAATAATGCGCCTGTGATATTTTCGCCTGTTTCACTGTCAATTTTCAAGCCTTGGATTGTGCCGTAGATAATTTCATTTTCAATCGGCTCACCGTCATTTACCGAAATATGAACAGTTGCTGTATCCTGTCCTGCGTATTCAAACACAATAGGGTATTTTTTATCGGAAAGAATGTAGTGGTTACCTGTGCTGATTTCCTTGACATAATATTTTCCGATTGGTAGGTCGGTTGTGAAAGTTGCTTTGCCTTTTTCATCACAGGTGATGATTTCAATAAGTCCGTTCTTTGGAATAACTGTGCCGTTGGAAGCCTTCAAATCTTCATCAGCGTAAAGTCCGAATGAAACATTCAGAATTTCGTCATTGTTTCCGATATTGAATTTTTCGTCCTGTTCAAGAATTTTTGTAAGGTCGATTTCAACCTTTTGCCTGTCGTTTGTAAATGAGGTTGATGTGCTTGTCACCTTTTCGTTCTGTCCTGAGTAGGTGAGCTCGATATGATTTACAGTCTTGTTCAGAACAAATCCGTAAGGAGCTGTTTTTTCTACAACACGGTATTTTCCGAGATAAATCTGTTTGCTTGTTGCTGTGCCTTTTTTGTCTGTGGTAATGGTATCAACAAACGTATCCTTTTTATATCGAACCGTTCCGTCAGGCGTTGTAATATCCTCATCTGCATAAATCTCAAACACCGCACCTGACAAACCGTTTACAGAATATTCAGGCTGATAGATTATAACTTCTTCTCCAGATGAAATTACATTTGAGAAAATCTCACCTGTTTTTTCTATGGTAATTGTCCCTTTCTGCGAAGTGTTTTTCTTCTCGGTTATTACGATTGTAATGCCGTTTTCTTCTGCTGTGTTTTCTGCCGTAATGTCAAAATATACAGGTGTGCTGTCGAGGATATATCCGTAAGGAGCCTGCACCTCAACGACTGAATAGCCTTTGCTGTAGGGCAGAGATTCGGGTGTAATTAGATAACCCTCGCTGTTCGTGTAGAATGTGTCAATAGTTGTAACCTCGGGATAGGTGTAGGTCATAGTCACGAGCTTTCCGTCAGGATTATAAATCTGAAAGCCTGCGCCTGCATACGGAATCTGTTTGCCTGTTTCAGAATCAACCTTTACAATCTTTACATAGCTTTCAAGTGAAGAGTTGTTTATGAGATATTTATAGGTTTTGCCATCCTCGTTTACAAAGACATCAAAATCGGCTATAAACTCCGTACCGTTCCAACCTTTGGTCTGATGAACCGTGTATGTTCCGTAGGGCAATTCCTTTGTTTCTGCAAAGCCGTACTCATCACAAGTAAGCGTATCTCTTTCGGATTCTTTTGCTTTTGTATAGCTTCCCGATGATTTCAGATACACCTGAAATTCAGCATCTTTTTCGGGAGTTTCAATTTTTGTACTGCCGTCATCGGTGTGCTTTATGATTGCAATTTTTCCTTTCAGTATATCTTCGGTTACTCCAATTGAAACGCTGTTGTTTTCAATGGTGTATTTCTTTGCTTCCGTACCGATATTGTATTCGGTTTCATCAAGCAAATAACCCTCGCTCGGTTCAATTTCTTTCAAAGTCCAGTTATCTCCGCACACATAGTATGAAGTTGTAAAACTGCCGTTTTTATCGGTGGTGTACTTGTCAACCAACTTGCCGTTATTGTAGATTCCGTAAACTGCTCCTGCAAGTGATGCATCACCCTGTGCAGACTTTGTTTCAGCGTCTGTTTTTGTAACAGTAAGATTCCACTTTTTAAGAACATTACTGAAAGATACAGTTGCCGTTTTCCCACTTTCAACATTTACGGTCTTTGATTTTTGTTCGGCATACTCTGTCGGAGTATGCTCGGTAACCGTGTATTTTCCAGGGAAAAGCTCGCTTAATTCAAATTCACCTTTTGAGTTTGTTTTTACAGTTTTGCTGTAATCGTCGCCTTTGACGGTAAACTCAATATTTGCAACATTGCCATCCTCGGAGGTTTTGACAAGCTTTAGGTTGCCCGAGCTTGTCTTGACCTTGAAATATGCCCTTATCGGGTCAGCGTCGTTTTCAACACCTGTGATTACATCCTGCAAAGTTGCATCTCCATATGGGATAAGGGTTGTATTTCCTACGCTCGGCATTGATTTTGCAGAGTTGAATGTTACTGCATCGTTGACGGGATTTGAGGAGATGAGCGTCAGCTTGTTTCCTGATACAGATACACTCACACCGCTTGTTGTCTTGAAACTGAAATCCGAAAGAATACTATTGCTGTCAGTAAGAGTTAAAGTGTACTTTCCGTCAGAGTATTTCATCTCATAGGTTTCAGCCTTTGAGGCGATTGCAGATGCAAAGCTTGGAACAATTGAATCATTTGCAAGGCTTTTTGAGATAGCATTGTAAACCGACTTAACGCCGGGGTTTGCTCCGCCTGCGCAGATACCGTCAATGAACTTTGTATTTGTGCATTTATAGCCGTCATTTGTAGAGCGACAGCCTGAAACAAACTCCCATACAATCAGCTGTGTTGCTATCCATTTCTGATCCTCTGTTCCGCTTAAGCTTTTCCCTGAACCAGGCTTGCCGTAGAGCAGAGCAAGGTTGATTGCTTTCTGCTTTGTCGAGCCTAAATTCTTCCAAACGGTTGAGGCACATTCTGTCAGCGTATTGCCTGAGTAGAGCGTGTGACCGGGTTCAATGCAATAGGCTTCTTTGCCGTCTGCAAAAATCTTGCACAGCTCCTCACCGGGAGTTCCGACCGTGTAGCCGTCACTGACTGTTGTCTGCTGAAATTTGATTATGTTGCCAGTGCTGTCATAACAGAAGTCGAAAGTGATTGTCACCTTATCACCGCTTGCCGCACTTACAGGGAGCGAGAACATTGTTCCGAATATTACGGCAACCACGAGTAAAAGTGCAGTTATTCTTGTGAATTTCTTATTTCTGATTAACTTAGTCATTTTAAAAATCCTTTCATAAAAAATATGGGGCAAGATTTTACCCTTGCCCCGATTGACGTCTTATTCTGTTTAAATACAATCATAATTTCATCGCCTGCCCTTCATTGAAATCTTCATCTATATCATTAGACTGTTCACTGCCGTCTGTGATATTTACATACTCTCCTATAATGTTCAGCGCTTCACAGTAGTTTTCTGCATCCCTTATTCGAGTGCACATCATTTCTGCCTCGTCAGCCATACCGTTTTGTTTAAGGGTGTGGCTTGCAATGCCCATAAGATTGAATATGTTTGAATCACAGCCTATTAATGCACAGTCGGGTTTTACCTTTTTCTCTTTGTTCTGTTCAGGTTCAAAACCGCCGAGCCTGTTGTCTACATAGTCGGACAGCCACATTCCTGCAAAGGCTGTATATGACTGCAATCGCCACATTGCCAGCTTGCCGATATCAAGGTGGACTTCTTCAAATGGATAAAGAATACAGGTAACGCCATCATTTTGAAACACAGAAACATTCTCAAACTTTGTATTGTCAAGAAGTATTCCTTTGTCCGTAAGCATTTTATTGATGCCGTCCAGCCATTCTTTAATTTCACCTCCACAGCCCTGCAAGATGAGTCCTTCCTTACCGTTCATACGGCGGAGGTCTGAGAGTGTTATACTATTGATTTTCATTGTCATCTTCCTTTCATAAAAATAAGCACCCACAATGAAGTGAGTGCCTTGCTTAATCGTATGCTCAACAGTAGACTACATATATTTTGTTGTTTTCTGCAATTACATTGAATGATAAGTCTCTCGGAGCTATGCCACTGCTTTGGAAGTAGTAGGCTACATACTCAACATCACCATAGCAATCTGCTGTCAGGCTTTGCGTATCATCATAATATGATGCGTTTGTGGGCGAGAACCAGCTTGCGTTGCCTGTGTTCAGTGAGGAATCGTATTTCATTCCAAGCTGCTGACCGTAGGCTATGCAGGCACTCACCGCATACTGAACATCAACCGTTTTTGCTTTGGTAGGCGGTTGCGTCGGTTTTTGCGTTGACTTTTCTGTCGGCTTTTCTGTAGGCTTCTGCACAGGCTTTTGAGTAGAATTTTCAGTTTCTTTTTTAGCAGTCGATTCTGATTCAGACGGATTACTATTCACTGTATTCTTGCTGTTGTTCTGGACCTCGGATTGTGTTTTCTGAATCGGATCCGTTGCCGAAACAACCGCCGAATTTTGCCCACTGTCGGCTTTTTCTATGGTTTTGGTATTCTGTCCCGAAGGCTCTGTTTCTTTTGAAACGGTGGCTTTTTCGGTGGATTGCATTGTTTCGGTTGTTGCCATTTCAGAACTTCCTCCAGATGCAGAAACACCCACGGAAGTTGAAACCGTGGGTGATAAAGAACTGTTATACATTTTTTCTTCTGCCGTACAAGCTGTGAATGTTCCTGCCATTAATATTATGCTTATCATTATTGCGATTTTCTTTTTCTTACTATCGCCGTCCTTTCAAGCACTAAGTATATCCAAAGAATTTCAAATGTCCAGAGCATATTCTTAAATTTTATCGCAAAACTTTATAATTTCATTCTTTCTTTGTTCCACTGCCTCCTTATACTCTACTGAACACAAGCCTAAACTATCGCAACACTCAATCTCCAAATGTCCATAGAAGTGTTCGATGCTTTCAATAACTCGGCTACATTCTCTCATACTTGGACCAGTTCTTAAAGCTATTGAATATCCTTTCTTTCCGCTACTTATGGTAGCATGAGGGTCATGAGTGTTACACCAAGGTGTGCACCTATCAATAAAAGCCTTAAATTGTCCCGGAATGTCAGCCCAATATGAAGGAGACACTGATATAATAATATCTGCCCATTCATACTGTTGAATTATTTTGACTACATCATCATCTTGAATACATTTAGCTGTATTATGACAATTTCTACACCCTTTACAAAAACTTATATCAAAATCATCAATACAAATACTTCTGACATCATATTTTTCTTTCAAACAATCTGAAACAATATTTACTATTTCAGCAGTCGCGCCATTTCTTACTGGACTACAATTCATTACTAAAACTTTCATTTTATTTATCTCCCGAAATTACCATTCAAATTGAAAGATATTATACATAAGTCTAGAGTAAAAGTCAAGGCAAAATCACATACTCTGCGTAAAGCTTTCTGATTCATCTTCCGACATATCCTCGGTTTCCTTTTCACTCTGCTGTTCATCAAGTGCCTGATGATACACTTCCATAACCTTGCTGTTTAGCATATCTCTTGACTCCTTTGAAATCGGGTGAGCAATCTCGCTGAACTTCGTTTCGCCGTTTTCATCAACATAGTTACTTGCAGGCATTGCAACAAATAAGCCTTTTCTTGAGTTCATCACTCTGATTCCGTGAATTGCAACCGCACCTCCGACAGTAACGCTTGCGAACGCCTTTGTGTTGCAATTATCAATATCAACGAGCTTATCAATTCTTACCTTGATATACGGCAGTTTCTTTTTCTGATTATTGTTTTTGGTTCCTTTGTAATTTGTATTCTGTGCCATTATAAATTTACCTCCGATTTAGTGTTTCTGCTTTTCTGCCCACAGCAGAGAAAGATGTAAAAGTGCATCTCTCTGTTCTTCCTCGGACAGGCTGTCAAGGAAATCTTCAAGGGTGAAATTTTCCTCGAATTCTTCTGCAAGTTCGTTACAGTTATCGCAGATTTTTTCTCTCCTGACAACTACCGAGCCGTCATCCTGCTGGGTGAATGATAAAACATCGTTGTATCTGAATCCGATTCGCTGACGGATTACAAAAGGGATTGTAATTCTTCCTTTTTTACCGAGAACTCTGTATATTTTAAGCACTACTCGTCCTCGCTTTCCGCAAGCTCTGCTCTGCACTCATCGCAGATACAGTTGCTACAATTACACTTGTCATCAAAATTTTCGCAATCATCATCGCACCTCTCAATTAGAATTGCTCCTTCCACAGCTGAAATCTGCACAGCACAGTCGGATGTGATTCCTGATACAATAAGGGCATCAAGCGGTATGCTTACATAAATTCTATTTTCCATTGTTAATAATACACTCCTTCAAAATTTGTTCTAAATCAATTTGTTGTTCGGTTGTTAAGTCAAGCAGGCTTAACTGTAACGGCTTGTTTCTCTGCCTTTCATACATATCGTAGTTGCTGATTAGCAGTTTGGGGAATTGCTCGCCTGCGTTGATTCGCTGTTTCATATTGTGAAGCCTTGTGAAATCAAAAAATGAGTAACCGTCATATAAATTACGGATTTCTTCACAATCGTTGTATGAAACAAGCCATTTGCCTTTTGAATTTGCAAGCGTGTTTTTCAGCCTCAGATGGTCATCCCAAGTGAATCCGCACTGATAAACATACTCGCTTGAATAGTACGGCGGATCGCAGTAGAAAAAGGCACTATCTCGGTCATAATGCTTGATTAATACCTCGAAATCCTGATTTTCAATCACAGTATTTTCAAGCCTTTTACCGACTTGCTCTATCAGTTGAAACAGGCTCATTACTGAAAAGGGCTGACAAGCAAATGACTTCCCACCGCTTGAATAGCTGTATCGCAAGAGTTTTAGAAACATTACAGCTCTGCGTAAGTCGTAATCCTTTTTCATCTTGACATAAAGATTTATGACTTCGACTGCTTTTAATTCAGGCAGGATAATTTTCGTCAACTGCAACTCCTCATCAAGGTATTTATCATCAAACTTTTCCTGTCTGAAGAAATCCCTGATTGCATTAAAATCATCCCTTGAATTTAGAGGATAGAATCCCAACTCTTTTATGAAAGCCAAAGGTCTGTCACGCATACAGCGAAAGAGGTTTACAAGATTGTGGTTGTAATCGTTATACACTTCAAATTTATCAGGTTTTTTCTTGCCTAAAAGCACCGCACCCGAACCTCCGAAAGGTTCAATATACCTTTCGTAATTCAGAGGAAACAGGGCGTACAAAATATGAAGGACGGAAGTTTTGTTTCCCATCCAACTCACAGGGGTTTTAATAAATCCCACCTCCAAATCAAGCCTTTATGAATTTATCAATCGCCCCTGAAACGACAAAAAGCCGTTGATTAAGTATTTAACTCAACCAACGGCTTATATATATTGAAACCAATATCAGTCGTTCGGAACGATTGATATTAGTCGTTGTTATTTAAATTTTACTGTCTGCCTTTTTAATAATCTTACCGATTTCAGAGATTACATTTACTGTCACAGCGTTTCCTGCCATCTTGTAGAGCCTGCTGTCGGATAGTCCTGTCGCTTTTGCCTTGTCGAATTGATCGTCTGTGAAGCCTTGTAATCTCCAGCACTCCATCGGAGTAAGCTTTCTTATTCTGCCGATATGAACTTCTCCGTTTGGTTCGACAAAAACAACTGCGAATTTTTCATCATCTGTAAAATCTGTGCTTTTCAACAAAAACTCCCGAATGCTCAGCCTTGCGGTTACTGATTCCCGAATCTTGTCTTGCAGTTATGCACCTTGCAATTTCTGTCAGTTCCGGATCGGGGTTCAGGTCGATGAAATGGACACGAGTGTCCATTTCATTAGATTCATTTCGCCCGACCAGTTTGACACTTTGTGTCAACGGTCGATGGCTAATTCTATCATTTTCCCTTTCAGGTAAAAGATAGAACACAGCCTGCGTTGCAGAAGTTATCAGAGTATGCGCTATCTGACTTCCTACTCGACCTCGTCTTGAGTTCTGTCTCGAAAAAGCAGTATCTATGCTGTCACCGGGATATGCGATCTGATAACCGTCTTTGGTCTTAGCTTTTATCAGCAATCCGAAATTTTTGATGTTAAGTACCTGCCAGCACACATCATACCCCTCGTCGGCACAAGCTCTGCTTACTCGTTTCGACCGCAAGCGGTCAAAAGCTCGTCCGCTATGCTGTGCCTCCTCTCCCCAAAAAGCTTACAGCTTTTCGGGGACCCCGTACGAAGGATTGTTTCAAATGTTTTGCCTGAGTCATGGTTAAGCAGACCGGGAACATTTTCGATGAAGAGATACTTAGGTTTTTTAACGGCAGCAATTCGAGCAATCTTGAAAAACAGCGTTCCTCTTATATCATCAAATCCTTTTCTCGCTCCTGTGATTGAGAAGGACTGACAGGGAAATCCTCCAAAAAGAAGGACGAAATCGGGTAACTGTTCGGGTACAATTTTTCTTGCGTCATCAAAGTAAAGTTCACCTCCGGTATCGTATATTGCTTCATATGCCTGCTTTGCATACTTTTCGATTTCTTCCTGTGTGAGCTTTCTGAATGAGTCATCGCTGGGAACCACTCCAAGTGAACGACCGTTGTCCCACTCAGGGAATATCGTTCCCATTGAATCAACAAATTTTACTGTTTCTCTTGTTCCTGCCGGAACAGGTGCGTAAGGATCCTTCATACTGATAAGCTCAATTCTTGTACCCGGCGAATACAATTTCTTTGTGCTTTCAGCTATTCTGCGCTGTCTTTCATATTCGTTCAAGTTATACATCTCCTATTTTTTAGTTTTGATTCAAGCAATATCCATTAGTGGGACTTCTGATTTTTATTGTCATAAAATCAACCCCTGTCTTTCTTATTCCTATTTGTGTTAAGTTTTTTGTTGTCAGAGAAATGTGCGATTTCATTTTCATCACACTCATCATTGCGCCTGTCAAAATTAGGTTTCTGACGCATCTCTCTTTCAAACTTCCTGAGTTCAGGTATGTCGGTAAAATACATTTAAAATCATTCCTTTCAATTTTTTGTAAATAAAAAAAGGCAACCGTTCTAATCAAAAAAATTAAAACGATTGCCAAATAAAAAAGCAGCCGGTGGGCTGCACTGTCCGAGCAGACAGCATCATATAATTTTTCACTTCTGTTCCCGGTTGCTTTCGAGCAATTTCCTATAAAGTAAAAAAAGAGCCAACTTTATATTTCTATAAAAAAAATTGACTCTGTCATAAATTATTAAGTTTTATCAATCAGTAGCAGATAGATTTGCATTTTCATACTGTTTGCGATACTTATTCTTTTTACTGCAATAATATTTTTCAACCTCATAATAAGGAATCCAAATACCGCACTCTTCAATTTTTTCATAAACAGCAGAAACTATTTCTTCATTTCTTCTTGAATCAGGTGCTTGTCCAATTTTATCGTAAGCATTCCTGTATTAATCATAAAGCCAATTACTAATTTTTTCTTTCTGTGAGTTCTTCAGATGTCTGAATTGCTTATCGGTTCTGATAAGCATACCATCAAAAGAAAACAGAGTAGTCAAAAGACTACTCTGTTGTGGCTCCCCCAACTGGGCT